>CEAZ01052638.1_pt1 | contig 48404 bp, 52 predicted proteins | sample 557361 | NCBI WGS metagenome assembly CEAZ01 (sample SAMEA3182074, study PRJEB8094) | gut metagenome | biome: human; feature: gut; material: Stool; isolation source: human stools | place: Canada | collected 2012-02-22 | reverse complement strand
CGCGAAGACCGCCGCGAACAGGCAGATGGGCATGCAGGTGCGGCAGGCCAGGGCGAACGAGCCGAGGGCTCCGGCGGCGTTCGGCGGAAGCATCGTCGTGACCCAGAAGATACCCATGAGAAAGAGGTAGGCGAAAGAGAAAGACGCTGCTATCCCTCCGCGCCCGATTGCGAAGGAGAGGAGGACGACGACGGCAAAGAGAACCGAGCCCAGAACGTAATCCTTCACGATGGCCCCGGTCGCTATGAGCACGACGAGCATGGCCACCTTCGTTCTGACGTCGATGTCCTCCGCGAGTGTTTTCCGTGTTTTTCTTCGCAAAACCAGAGAGCCTTTCTTGTATCGCTAAAATTGACAAAGAGATGTTAACCTTGGTTAATTTGAATCAGGTTGTACCTGGAGGGAAAAGCCTGAGCGCGAAAGAATTGCGTCCGAACGCGAATAAAAGGATCGGAAGATGGACGACAAGGAAACGATGTTCTCCCACGCCGCCCAAGCCGCGGCGGAGACCTTTGCGGCCTCGCTTGAGCCAATCGGCCTCGTCTTGGCAGAAGGATGGAACGGCGAGGGATCCCTCTTCGAAGGCGACGGGCGCAGATGCGAGGGGTGGTACTGGGCATGGGAGGCGCGGCGGTTCTTCTCCGTCGTCTGCTGCGATTTCACTTTGAAAGAACGCCTGCCCTTCTGCTTCGATTCTGGCGGGTATTTTGCAGTCCGCCGCGAAAGGCATGGCCTCATGCCGCAATCAAGCGTTTCTGCCTTTCTGGAAGCAAAGCCCAAGACAAGCTCGGTCCTTCTACCAAAAGGGGCGAGATTCTCCTACACAGAGATCGAGTATTACGACGAATACTGCCGAAGCGTCTTCGGGGAAAGAATCGACAAGGCGCTGAAACCGCTGGCGACCAGTCTGAAGGGTCTGAGGAGCCAGGCTTCCTGGGATCCGGAAATAGCAGAGATGCTTGACGAGATAGCTCCAAGGGAGATCCCGGGGTCGGAAGCGGGCCTCCAATATTCCGGAATCGCGAACTTGGTGATGGCAAGGCTACTCAGGATGGGAGAGAGCCTGTGCGGGGGAGTGGCCGAGCAGGACCGCCTTTCGATCGCGAGAGCCGTATCGTACATCGAGAGCAACCTAGGCGGTGCGATCGGGCAGAAGGACCTGCTCGAGGCAGCGAACATGGGGTCAACCAAGTTCAAAAAGACATTCAAGCAGGTGACAGGCTTGACGGTGACCGAGTTCGTCTCCTCGGAAAGAATCGAGCTGGCGAAAAGACTGCTCACCGACCATGATATGAGCATAGACGAAGTGGCGCATCGCTGCGGATACGCACGAGCAACAAGCTTCTCCGCCCTCTTCACGAAATCGGTCGGCATATCTCCACGCAAGTGGAGATCGATCGCGAAGGTCGCCTTCGATGACGACCCAGAATCGAAATTTCTGGACATTCTCGCAAGCGGACGATCCTGCGTCAGCGAGCCAGGATCTCATTCTTAGCCATCTTCGGAGATGTCATGAGTTTGTCCTGAAATGACAGCGAAATCCTTCTGACGAGCGAACTCGCCCCCCTGAGTTTCGATCAGAATGATGCTTGGCAAGCCGACTCGAAATGAAGGGCATCAAGAACTCTTGTCGTAGTCGCGTTCTCGATGGGGGTTTCATTTGAAAGAGAAGGATTCAATCGAACGGGGATAGCGGGTTTTCACAGGTCATGCAGCAAATCCATCCTTCGTCGAAACTCAGGCGTAAAACTCACGAAATGGAAAAATGAAAAGAGCTGAGTTTGGGATGAGTTTTCTATGAGAGAGGCTAACCGAATACAGCCGACAACGAGAAGAAACCACGGATATAACGCGGGCGGAATTGCATAAAATGGGGCACTATTGTTTTATCGAGTGGGAGTAACAGAATATACGTTCGATTTATGGTATAAAACCAGGTAGCAGGCGTAGTTTCAATCGAAGCTTCGCCTGCTGCTGTAGATGGGGCAGCGCCAGTGACCAATGCCCGCGATGCTCCTGTCTGCGCCTCAGCGCTTGTTGCCCGAAGCGTTTCTCCGCCTCTTCCGCGCGGCGCCGTACCTGCCCTCCCCGCCATGCTCCGCCGACCCGACCCAGAATTGGCCGTCGCGGCATGCGGCCAGGGTGGGCGACACGCCGATTCGCACGGCCGGCTCCTCCCTAATGTGGATGACCATGTTGAGTTTCAAAGCGGGCGTCTTTGGCGCAATCGGGCCTCCAAAGGCGGTCAGCCATGCCCTTTGGGACAAAACGACAACTCAGTACCCTGAGTTCGAGATGAGATTTTGAAACTGTCCCGGCTTTGCCCCTCCGAAGCCGGCGAAACGCGACGTGGCGTTATCTGGCGGCACTCGGCTCGAGACGGCGCCGAAAACTGGGTGCAACTGGAATGACGGGACGGCAGAACCAAAGCCCTAGAATGGGAGTAGAATTATTTGGGAATGATATTCCCAAATTTGACTATATAGGCACAGGATGCGACAATATGCCCCATGCGAGAGGAGGCAGCTCATGTACATCAAGCGCGAAATCGAGTCGACCATCGACGCCACGCTTACGCAGGGCAAGGTGGTGCTCGTCACCGGCGCGCGGCAAGTCGGGAAGACCACGGTGCTCAAAGAGCACCTTGGGAGCTCCTTCAACTACGTCTCGATGGAGAACCCGCGCGACTACCTGCTGGCAAAGCAGGACGCGGTGCTCTTCTTCGACTCGCATGACCTGCCCCTGATCATCGACGAGGTTCAGCGGGTACCCGAGCTGTTTTCCCCTGTGAAGTGGGTTGTCGATCAATCCGACCAAAGGGGGCGCATCGTTCTCACCGGGTCGCAGACGTACCATCTCATGAAGGGCGTAAGCGAGTCCCTGGCCGGCAGGATCAGGATTCTCGAGATGCCCGCCCTCAGCCTAAGGGAGCTCATCGGGGTGGCGGACAGCCCGCACCCCTACGTTCCGGCACAGATTGACAAGCCAAAACACGTGGAGGACTTGGATATCTGGAGCATCATCCACAGGGGATCTATGCCAGAGCTCCAGGATAGCTCCGTGGATTGGGACTCCTTCTACTCGGACTACGTTGCTGCATATCTCGAGCGCGATGTCCGCGACCTCATGAACGTGCAGGACGAGGCCAAGTTCTACAGCTTCATGGTTGCTTGCGCCGCGCGGTCGGGACAGTTGTTCAATGCCACCGACATCGGGAGCGCGGTCGGCGTCGACCACAAAACGGTTAAGGCATGGCTCTCGGTGCTCCAGGCATCGAACATCGTGAGGGTTGTCCGGCCGCTCTGGCCGAACGTGGACAAGCGCCTTTCCAAGACCCCGAAAATCTTCTTCATGGACACGGGGCTCGTGTGCCACCTCACTCGTTGGACTACCCCCGATCAGCTTCGCAACGGGGCGGTCGCCGGTCACGTCTTCGAGACGTTCGTCGTCTCGGAGGTGGTCAAGAGCTACATGAACGCGGGTGCGAACCTCGGCGATGTGTGGTTCTACCGCGACGCGAAGAAACGCGAGATCGACCTCGTCATACAGGAAGGGCGCGAGCTGCACCCCGTTGAGGTCAAGACTGCCGCTACCGTTGGCGGCGATGCCGTCAAGAACTTCGGCTGCCTGGAAGGCCTTTCGGATTACGAGGTCGGGTTTGGGCATGTGGTCTGCCAGACCAATGAACCCTATTTCGTGACACGCGACGTTCAGGCTGTCCCGGTCTGGGAGATCTAGTCGTCCTCGGGGCGCCACAGGGAGGTACACATCCTCCCCTTCGACTTCGGCGAATACCGCTCCTACTTCGGCGAGCAGGGGAGCGTCGACGATGACTTCGGGTTCGTCAGGCGCGGCGGGCTTGCCGGATCCTACGATTACGATGACATCACGGAGTCGTACGGCTACATCCGCGACGTCTACAAGACTTATCCTCACGCGCGATCTCGTCCAGAAGTCCTCGCCGCTCGACTCCACCGTGCTGGGGAGGCTGGCCGAGTACATGATGGGCAATTCCGGCGACCTCAACTCGCCCAGCAACATCGCCAACGCCCTCGACGCCAACAGGGTCCCCACCAACCACGTCACCGTCGGGTGATACATCTCCCACCTCCGCGACGCCTTCGTCTTCTATGAGGCGAAGCGCTACGACATCAAGGGAAACGCCCCGGCACTTGGATGCCCTCCTGGCGGAAAATCATCTACTTCATATCAGCGCCCGCACGGGAGTATCCGCCCCTCGGTATGACTGCGGTGAAGGAAGTTTCGCCATCGTCTATGCTGGACACGAGGTCGTCTTCCTCCAATCCGATTAGGCTGACCGAGCAATCAGCACCTGGATCGACATTCCCCTGCACATGAACCCGCTTATGCGCGCAAACGAGGGCTACAAGGGCATGACCGCGCAGGAAGCGCTTGGGGTAGCGAACGGGGCCGAGCATCGCCCTGCGCCGGTCTTGGCATCAGGCCCTCGCGCTGGGCGGTAATCCGAGGATCGGGAGTAAGGATTTGCCCAGCATCGATAATGCTCGGCTATACCCTTATTCCGTCTCCCTGCTCTTGCGGTATTCCGCGAGCCTGTCGTTCAATTCGCGGGTCTCGCGGCTCAGCTTGGCGTTGAAAGCAAGAGTGAGGACTGCCAGGATGGCGAGATAGACAACCGTGAAGGTAACCCACGCCCCGGGGTTGTTCGCGGAAACCCAAGCAAAGACAAACGCCAACGCACAGAGGGCCGCGTAGAGGCAAACGCTGAACAGCACCAGGCGCGCGGGATACGCCATCCGTCTGATCACCGCGGGCGTGAAGAACACGAACTGCAGCGCGGGGACGATGACGCACGCGGCGAGAATCGACCAGCAATAGTTAATGCCCTGCTTGGCGGTGTCATCAGCGAAACAAGTCCCTAATGCCAAGAAGGCTATCATGGCAACAGTGAAGCCGATACAGGTGCTTTTCACGAGTTGTCCGAGGTTTTCCACGGGCGTCTTTTTATCGGTGTCGATAATGTCCCTGTTAATCATTTCAGTCTCCCTTCCTTCGTTTCGACTACTTCAGACCGAGCTTCGATTTGACGTCGGGCGCATACCGGCGCGAGATAACGACCCGCTCACCGTTTTCCAAGGTGGCGATGATCCTGCCGTTGATGTCGGGTTTGAGGGCGGTGATCGCGCGGAAGTTGACGATGCAGCCTTTCGTGATGCGCAGGAAGTCGCAGTCCGCCAGGAGCTCCTCCATCTCGTAAAGGCGCAGGCCCGTCTCGAGAACCGTGTCGGCCGTATAAATGAACGTGCGCTTGTCGACCGACTCGATGAACAGGACGTCTTCTGCGCTCAGCACGCGCGTGCAGCCGTCGGCCGTGCCCGTCACCTTCCTGTCAAGCATGCGCAGCCGAGCCGCTATATCAAGCACGCGGCGATCGGCCCTTACGCAGATGATCGTGACTTCTATATCTTGAGCCGCTTCTTGCTCTTCGATTGTGATCTTCATGCGTCCCCCCTTTCGGACTGCTCTTATGCTAGCTGACGAAGATAGCTGAACCTTCGGCGTTTAACCAAGCTGCGCTGTCGAGGAACCAAGATGCAGACTGGGCGAGCTGGATGGCGTGAGAGACTGCAGTCGCGCATCAGACGGTGTTGTGACTCATGATTAACCAGTCTTCGCTCGACGGAGTCGGCGTTTACGTCAGCGCCGAGTTCGGGAGCGCATTGAGGTCATTCGCATTTCCCCATGCATTTGAAAGTGGAACCGTTGAACTCTTGGGCAAATAAGCCGCCTGCGACGATTCTTTCGGTTGGAGCTCTTCCCGCGGCCTGCGGGCAATATTCCAGAGCTCGCGAACCGTTGACGGGGTTGAAAACCACCCGGTGCCGCCCTGCCCGGATTTCTCTCGGCGTCTTCGGCCTTTCGAATCCCATGGTTGGGCCGAAAGGTGGACCGTCCCCCGGATCTCGGGGTACAGCGCCGCGTTCAGGTCGCGTTGGCGCCTGTTGGTTTCGCTCGGGACGGACAGTCATCCGCGAACGCGCACACTGCGCATTAGCGGGCATTCGGCCCCTTGCTTTGGGTTGATTCGATCGCATTCCCTGGGGCGGGCGGTGTCCTCAACCGCGGCACACGCCTCCTCTTGGCATCCCGGCGTCTCCAGCCAGCGCTGGACTGCTGCTGTCGCCTGTGCGTTACTTGACGTTTCATGCATAATGCCAGCCACCCCGCGACATCACGTTCGCAGTGCGCAGGGACCGGAGAATCTTCACGATGGTAGTTGACGCCTAATACATTGTATCGTATAGTGTGTATAGCACAGTATACGACGAGGGGAGGTGTACGGATGGAGGCCCAGATGAAGCGCGGCTTCCTCGAGGCCTGCGTGCTCGCGGCCGTCTCGGGCGAGGAGTCCTACGGCTACCAGATCGTGAAGGACGTGCCCGCGAGCATGGGGCTCACGGAGTCGACGCTCTACCCGCTGCTCAAACGCCTGGAGAAAGCCGGATGCATCACGGCGCGCTCCGCCGAGCACAACGGTCGGCTGCGGCGCTATTACCGCATCACGGACGAAGGCCGCGAGCGCATCGAGGAGTTCCTGGCCGAGTGGCCGTCCGTGCAGGAGATCTATGCATACGTTGAGGAGGCGCACCATGACGCGCGATGAGTTCCTGGGCCGGCTGGGCGAGCTGCTCGCCTGCCTGCCGGCAGACCAGGTGAGGGAGACGCAGGAGTTCTACGCCGAGGCCATCGCCGACCGCATGGAGGACGGCATGGGCGAGGAGGAGGCCGTGGCCGCCATGGGCGCACCCGGCGAGGTGGCAGAGGCCGTGCTCGACGACCTGCCCGCCGTGCCGCGTGCGATTGCGCGGACCAGGCGCAGGAGCACGACGCTCCTGTGGGTGCTGACCATCGTGGGGTCGCCGGTGTGGGTGCCGCTGTTGCTCGCCTTTGCGGCCGTGGCCGTTGCGGTCTACGTCTGCATCTGGATTCTCGCGCTCTGCGTGTGGATCGTGGCTGCGGCCCTTGGTGGCGCGGGCGTGGTCGAGCTCGTGTTCGCCGTAAGCGGCGTCGTCATCGGGCATGTCCCGTACGTCCTTGCATCGGCGGGCGTGGGGCTCGGATTCATCGGCGCGGCGCTTCTCGCGGGCACGGGCGCCTGGGCGGCCTCCAAGCAGATCGCGCGCCTCTCGGCGCTCTGGGTGAAGAAGGCCGTCTCGCCCTTCTGCAAGAGCAAGGGTGAGAAGGGCGACGGGGGCGCGGCTGCGGCGGTGCACCTTACGGCTTAGGAAGGAGCCAATGCTATGACCAGTGCCAAGAAGATCTACCTCGCCGTGGCGGGCGGGCTCGTGGCCGCGGGCGTGGTCCTCGCGGGCATCGGCTTCATCGTCTCCGGGTGCGACCCGGCAGTCTTCAACACGCAGATCGACCTGCGCGACGACACCGTCGTCCTCGGTGGCGTCGAGGTGGACGACCCGACGGGGCTCCCCCTCATCGAGCAGCTCGACGGATTCGGCGAGGTCGACACCTCCGGCATCACCGCATCCGAGGCCCCTGCTGCCCCGGAGGCGCCCGCCGCTCCCTAAGCATAGCGCGCCCGGACGCCCCATCCGTCGGGCTGTGCAAGCCTGTGGAACCCGAACCTCAACCCCAACCCAACCGGCCTCGAGCCTGCGCCGATTCGCTCCCCGCCCCGCGCGGGGGCCCATGACGCATACCCAAAATCCGTCCGAGGAGAAAGGAAAGCAATGACGACAGCCATGCCCCTCCGCCTTCACGGGGTCACGAAGGCGTACCGCGGGAGGACCGTCCTCGGTCCCATCGACCTCGCTCTCGAGGCGGGGCGCGTCTACGGGCTCATCGGCGAGAACGGCGCCGGGAAGTCCACGCTCATCCGCATCATCACGGGCACCACTAGCCCCAGCTCGGGCTCGGTCGAGCTGTTCGGCGCGCGCGGCGGACGCGGGCTCGCCGCCGCCCGGAGGCGCATGGGCTACATGCCCGACGCGAGCTCGGCCTACCCGGGGCTCTCCGCGCGGGAGAATGGATTTGCAACGGTTGCTTAAACAATTTTGACAGGGACAGCCCTGCGTTCCTGAACTCAACTGGGCTCATGTAGCCCAGTGTCAAAGGGGCAGCCGCCCCAGTCCGCGTACCAGATCTGCGTGCCGCCGAGGGAGTTCTTCCTCCAGTAGGGCCAGTGCGGGACGTCCATCCTCTCCTCCTCCTTTCGGGGCGTCAGGCGTCGGGCCCAAGGCCGCACCTGCGCCCCAGCTCCGCCACGAGGGCGTCGTTGTCTCTGACCGAGACGATGGCGTCGCCGTCGTAGGGCGCCTCGATGTAGACGCGGTCGAGCGAGTTGGCCGTCCCTGCCCAGAGCGTCCTGGTGCGCCGGACGCCCCGCACGTGGGCGTAGGGTATCACCGAACGCGTCCCAGCGTACACGACGACGAGGTGGTCGACGTAGAGCTCGAGGCGGTTGCTGCGGACGGGCAGGGCGGCCAGGGCCACGAGGGCCGGGACGGGCAGCAGCGCGAGCCAGCCCCATGGGAGCGCGGGACTCGAGCTCAGGAAACACGCGATACACGCCGTGGATAAACCGCCCGCCACAATCACCATGGCCGCTATGAACCACGGGTCTGTCCTGCCGGGGAACACCCGCTCCGGCCGCTCGCCCTTCTCACCCATTACGGCCTCCCTCCCGACGCCCTCCCTGGCGGCGCGTGGGGTCGGAGAGTGCTGTTGAGCCCGTCGCCAACCATCTCGCCCCCCGTTCCGTGGGCCTTCTGTAGTGGTGTGTACCCCCGACTGTTCGACGGATGTCGTACGATTGGACGTTTGTCGAACTTTTTAAGACGGGTGCGACAAGATCGAGCAGATTGTCCGCGCGAGAGGCTTCCCGCCGCTGTACGCGACCGAGGGAGGGGGCTCTTGCCCTCGACCGCGCAAACCCGGAAGGCGAGGACTACCTTGACCTCTGGTGCTCGCTTACCATCAACCTTTCGGGTGGCCCCTTCGCTTCTACGTGACGCATTCACGCTTGTGCCCAGCATCATGGACATGGGCGTCGCCAAGTTGGCCGACGGGGCGCAAGCCCCTCTTGACTCAACGTTCGACGAGATAAACCGCATGTTCTCAAAACTCGGCTTTATCGATTACAATTCACGCCTCGCGCAAGGGCCGTTCTACTCCCCAAACCTAATCTGCCTGTCGCATGCCTCGTGGCGACGGGGCGGCGCCTTCTCGCGTGAGTCAATTCCCGTTTTACTGGTGCGGATCCCAACATGCCCTTATGCATGTTGCTCCGCCGCTTTCGAAACTTCAAAACCATTCGATTTTCGAAACTGAGTGGGAATTAGTTATCGGTACGTTTTTTTATAAAACGTAAAAAATCACCCCCATAACCGATAAAATGGACGCTGAGGAAAGGGGTTCATCTTGCGTATATACCGACGTGAAAAGTATCTGAAGCGAATGCGTGGTTTCTACCACGATGACGGGATGATCAAGGTGATCACCGGTGTTCGCAGGTGCGGCAAATCCTGTCTCATGCAATCGATCGCTGACGAGCTTGTGGAATCCGGTGTGGCGGAGGATCACATTATCTATATCGACCTCGACTCACGGGAGAACAGGAAGGTCAAGACGACCGATGAGCTCGAAAACCTTATTGACATGTCGACCCCCGCAGACACTGAGGGGACGAAGTACCTTTTCATCGATGAGATTCAGAACGTAGAGGAATTCGAGCTGCTCATCAACGGCTACCGGACAGATGGCGGTTGGTCCATCTTCATTACCGGTTCGAATTCATATCTGCTTTCTGGGCAGCTTGTTACAAAGCTGACGGGTCGCTATATCGAGTTCGAGGTGTTCCCACTCGATTTTGCGGAATATATCGATATGAAGCGTTTTCTCGGCAAGCCCGTCAATGACCTTCTCGTGGGAGAGTTTACCGAGTACCTGACCCTTGGAGGCTTTCCCAAAGCGCTGGAGTATGAGGGCGAGGATGAAAAGCGCACCTATATCAAAAGTGTTATTCATGAGATCTTTGAAAAGGACGTCAAACATTCGAACAAGATCAAGAATGTCTCGGTTTTCGATGCCGTCCAGACGTATCTCATCAACAACTTTGGTGCGCCGACGAACCTGAAGAACCTCCTTGCGTACTTCAATGATGTCGAGAAGATTCCCATCAAGCGCGAAACGCTCAATCGGTATATCCAGATTCTTGTTGACGCGAAGATACTTTATCGCTGCTCGAGGTTCGATCTCAGGTCTCGGCGATCGCTTATCCGCGAAGAGAAATACTACCTGGCGGATCCCGGTTTCTATTTCGCCATGAACACGGATGCGAGGATTAACTACGGGCCGGCGTTGGAGAACGTGCTCTACCTCTATCTTGCATCGCGCGGGTACGAGCTTTCTGTGGGCCGTATCGGGAAGCTCGAGTGTGACTTCATCGCTCGTAGGCGCAATGCTTACGCCTACATCCAGGTCTCTATGTCGATTGCCGACAGAGGCGTCGAGGAGCGCGAGTACAGGCCGTTCGGCCACATCAGGGATGGGTATCCGCGCTACTTATTCACGCTTGATCCTCTATTGCAGGAGAGGGATGGTGTCAGGCACCTTAACATGGCGTCGTTTATGCAAGATGGCGGTGATCTTATTTGAGTGGTGGCCAGATTCCTTTGCTTCCAAGCTGCAGCGGAGCCGAGCCGCCTGAGATGTTTACGCTCAGCAGGTTCGCATCCGGCAGCTTTGTGGTCATGCTCCAGAACGGGAGCGTGATGATGCTGGGGGTTATCTCGCCCATGCCCGGGAGCTGCTCGGCGCTTATTCCGAAGGGGGCATGCGGGCAGTATCGACTCGCCATGATGCCTGCGGTTCATCTTGACTGCTGGTCCATCCAAGCAAGCGGTGCTGGAGATTGGTGCCTGCGATGTTCTTGCTTCCGCTTCGACGTTAGCTGCTCGAGACGCGTCGCCTAGGGTTCCTGCTGGCGGTCTGTCTTCTCGCCGGAGGAGAGGTGACCGTTCCTTGCGAGGCTTCGGGACCGGCTATATCTGCTTTCGGCGGGCTTGCTTGAGCCAGTTCTTTTCGAAAGTGCCGAAGCCGCCGAAGAACTTGTTGTACGTCTCGCCATCCTCCTTGGCCTCGTACTTTACTAAGGCGAGTTCGATGGTGCAGAGGTAATCCGCAACTTGTTCGAGGCGGTAGTCAGTCATCGAGGTCTTTCGATATGGCCAGCGAGGCAGCGAGGCGTTGCTCCCACACCCCCGGTTTGGAGTTGACAGGGTCACATGCGGCACGTATCATGTCAAAAACTTGATGAGGATCGTGACTGTATGACAGGCGACACCGAAAGTTGGCCGCTGGCCGCTTTCGGTGTCGTTTTTTTTCTGGACGGGACGTTCGAAGGATTGTATGGGTATGTTGCAGGTCGCAAAGGTACTCAACAACAATATTGCTGTTGTGGTTGATGCTCGCGGTAGCGACTGCATTGCCATGGGGCGCGGGATTGCGTTTGGTCGCAAGCGCGGAGACCTCATTGACGAGGATAGCGTAGAGCGCCTGTTTACCCAGCACGTCGCCGAGCTGTCCGGCAAGCTGGGCCAACTGGTGTCATCTATTCCCGAAGAGTACTTCGAGGCGACGCGGGCGATTGTCGAGCATGCCAAACTGCGTCTCGGCAGGAATCTCGATGACGGGGTCTATCTTGCGCTGACGGATCATATTCACTTTGCTGTCAAGCGAGCCCTTGCGGGGCAGGCCCTCGATAACCGCCTGAACTATGAGATCGGTATGGTGTACCCCGATGAGTTCGAATGTGCCCAGACCGCCATCTCCTTTATCGACCGCACCTTCCACGTCACGCTTCCGCAGGAGGAGGCAGGATTCATCGCCATGCACCTCGTCAACGCCGAGATGGGTGGTATGGGCATACAGACGGCGACGACGATGGCCAAGATCATACGCGGCGCGCTCGATATCGTTACAGAGCATTTCGATATTGATTTGGACGAGGCAACAATTGCCTATTACCGTTTTATGGTCCATCTTAAGTTCTTCGCTCAGCGTGTTGTCATGTCCGATATGTCCGATGCCGCCACCGAGTCCCGTGACCGCCAGTTGCAAATCACGGTGATGCAACAGTACCCCGATGCCTACGAGTGCGCCAAGGAGATTGCATCGCGTACGGCGCGGTCCTATGGCTGCCCTGTTCCCGAGGACGAGTGTCTGTACCTTGCCTTGCATATCGAGCGCGTGGTGCACGGCAGCCCACGCCAGCACGCCGGGAGAGGAGGGGATGTGTAGGGTCACAGTCTACGTTCACGGTTAGAGATTCACGAGAAAGAGGAGACACGTGTTTAAGCAACTGCAAAAGATCGGCAAGGCATTTATGCTGCCGATTGCTATTCTGCCGGCAGCGGGCTTGCTGCTGGGAATCGGCGGCGCATTTAGCAGCTCCGCAACCATTGCCGCATACCCCCTGTTGAACGTACCTTGGCTACAGGCGGCCTTCAAGGTCATGAGCGCGGCGGGAAACGTGGTGTTCGCCAACCTTCCCATGCTGCTGTGCATCGGACTTTGCATTGGTCTTGCCCGTCGCGACAAGGGTGTGGCGGCGCTCGCGGGCATCGTGGGATACCTGGTCATGACGGCGACCTCGTCCACGCTGCTCTCGATTTTTAACCCTGACGGTGCGGCGATCGATACCGGCGTCATCGGCGCTCTCGTCATTGGCCTCGTGGCCGTCACCTTGCACAACCGCTACCAGAACATCCAGCTTCCGCAGGTCCTGGGCTTCTTTGGCGGCTCGCGTTTCGTGCCTATCGTCACGAGCCTGGCAGCGATCTTTGTCGGATCCCTGTTCTATATCGTCTGGCCGCCGTTTCAGCAGCTGCTCGTTCATGCGGGAGAGGTCATCTCGGCTGCCGGTGTCGTCGGTACGTTCTTCTATGGCTTCCTCATGCGCCTGTGTGGGGCCATCGGCTTGCACCACATGATCTATCCCATGTTCTGGTACACGGAGCTGGGCGGCACCGCTGTCGTTGCCGGCCACTCCGTGGTTGGTGCCCAGAACATCTTCTTCGCCCAGCTTGCCGACCCGAATCACACCGGCCTGTTTACCGAGGGGACGCGCTTTTTCGCGGGGCGCTTCGCGACCATGATGTTCGGTCTGCCCGCCGCCGCACTGGCCATGTACCACTGTGTGCCCAAGGAGCGCCGCGAGAAATATGCCGGCCTTTTTCTGGGTGTTGCCCTGACGTCGTTTCTGACCGGCATCACCGAACCTCTCGAGTATATGTTCCTCTTCGTTTGCCCACCTTTGTATGTGCTGCATTCGTTCTTTGACGGCATATCGTTTCTTGTCGCCGATATCTTGAACATCAGAATCGGTAATACGTTCTCTGGCGGCTTCATAGATTTCTTCCTCTTTGGCATCATGCAGGGAAACGCCAAGACAAACTGGCTACTCGAGATCCCGGTCGGTGTTGCGTGGTTCGCTCTGTATTACCTATCCTTCCGCTTCCTGATTACCAAATTCGATATCAAGACACCCGGTCGCGATGAGGAGGCAGCGACGATTGAAGAGCCGAAGGCTCCTGCCAAAGGCGACCTTGCCGATGATGCGAAAGTGATCGTCGAGGCACTGGGCGGTCCCGAGAATATCGAGGATGTGGATGCGTGCATTACCCGCTTGCGCGTTGGGGTGAAAGATCCTGACAAGGTCGATCACGATGCATTCAAAAAGCTTGGCGCTGCCGGAGTTTTGGATGTCGATGGCGGCATCCAGGCTGTCTTTGGTGCAAAGGCGATCTTGTACAAGACCGCCGTCCTCGAGGAGCTCGGCATAGACGAGTAAAATGAGCGGCCGCATCCGCATCGCATAGCGAACATCGTTGATGCGGTGCGCTGCGGCCATCGCGACAGAAAGGGCACTAATGTCTGCCAACAAGGCAAAACGCCGTCCGAGTGAGCGCGCGCAGAGGGTCCAGCAGCCTGCCGCCCGCAGTGACGGAGGATGTGTTTTCTTCGCACGCCGACTTGTGTCCTTGCTGGTCGATTATGTAGTGAGCGCGGGGGTCGTAAGTATTTTCTACGCATGCGCGTGCATTTTCTACCTCGATACGTCCACCTCCTCGCAGGGCAGCTTGATGCTTCTGTGTGCAATCCTGTTCGTATTGCAGACGACGATCTATGTCCCATGGAAAACTGGGGCGAGTGTGGGAGAACACCTGTTGCGCCTCAGGGTCATCCGGTGGGATCGTCGCGCCCGCACACCCTCTCAGATATTTGTCCAGGAGTGCATAATGAAAGTTGTCCTCGGTCCTTTCACTATCCTGCTGTTTGTACTCGATTACGTGATCGGCGGCCTACTGCTGCATCGCGATCCCGATCACGAGTTCGCACTCGATTCTATTTTGAAGATCCACGTCATCCCCAATAGACAATCATCCTAGATGGAGGATTACCATGTCCGTGCACCCACTTCAGGAAGAGGGGGTGTTGCTCATGGCCGACTGCATGACTATCGAGGACATTCGCCATGCGTACGAGTTGGGCTTCGACTTGGTTTCCACCACGCTGTCGCACAATAAACCTGCGATTGAGACGTCACTGAACGAAGGACCCGATCTACCGTTATTGCGCCAGGCCGTCGAGGAGTTTCCAGATTTGCCCATCATCTGCGAGGGACATGTGCATACGCCGCAAGATGCCCGCGCTGCCCTCGACGCTGGTGCCTGGTCCGTGGTGGTTGGGACGGCTATCACACATCCTACGAGCGTTACGAGTTGGTTTAAGGCGGCTCTTGACGAGTAGGGTTGTCATGGCATCGCTCTCGTTTTGTTGCGCGCTTTATGCGTCATGTCGAAAAAGCACGCTTTGATTGGTGCTGATTGCAGATGCCAGTAGAGACTCCCATAAATCGAATGGCGTGTTACAGCGTAAACAGTTAGCCCCGGTACGACCGCTGATTCAAGTCGCCGGGGCTCAACCCATCTGGCGTTGGAGGTTCCGGGCGAGGAGGCCTCTAACGAGTGGTTGGAGACTGTGGACGATGAGGAATACCTTAAAGCAATCATGGTGGATCGCAAAATCCACCTCTGATGCCATGACCGTCGAGAGCCGTGCCGACGACGCGCCTTACTCAGAAGTCGCCTTGCGTGGCAGACACAGGAAGATTCCAGCCAGGCAGAGGATGTCCACGGCGGCCATGAGCAACTGGGGAGGCTCGGCGACGAGGTTCGAGTACGTGCACGCCATGGTAATCACTATGAACGGAACCAGCATCGCCGCGTACAGGAGGCGCCTGCGCGCGCTCCTCTGCATGGCGAACCCCCACGCGCCCGCACACAGCGCGACGGCCATGTACTCGAGCGCGTCCTTTGCGCTGGACAGGACGTTCGCAAGATAGCCCGCGCTGCCGGACTCAAGTGCGCTATAGGCGGCAAGGGAGGCCGTGTACCCGTAGTAGCCCAGGCACAGGCCGGAAAAGAAAACCAGAATCCTCCAGAACGCCCTTTTAGGCTCCGTGTTCCCGAATGTTATGAGCGCAACCACCACGAATGGATAGATGTCGATGTCGGAGACCAGGAACCTGAATCCTAGATGGGGCGAGTTCAGTTGGTCGGACAACCACGGAACGACCGTCTGGCCCAGGAGGCCCACCAGCGCTGCGAAGACGAATAGTGCGACATACCCGTTTGTTCGTCTGCCACATTGCATAACTGCCGTCCCTTCTCCGCATGACGGACAACAAAGCCATGTCATTTGTCAGGTCTATTCAATCGACGCTCGAGCCGTCAACTCGTTTCATTCTACACTGGGAGTCCACGGCGTCGCGCACAACGCGGGAGTGCCCGCCAGTTTAGATTGGCGCGTATCAGAAGCGTGTTTGTGTACTCCGGCATCTCGTAGGCTCCGTTTTCTCACGCAAACGGCTTATCAGCCCAATCAGTGTGCGGCGTGGGCGGTATGCGAACTGTGTAATATGCGGCGTTTGAAGAAACCGTGTGGATGGAGGGGTGGCTTCGGCCTCGTCGCGCCCATGGGTATCAGTGCAAAACGATGATGGCGTCGATTAAGGAGATAGCTATGGCAACGTCAACGCTGGACAGTTTTATGAGCCTACTGTTGGGACGCTTCGACAACCGCGAACAGTTTGAGGCGAAGAAGACGGCTGGGGAAGTGTTTCCTTTCGCCCGCCATGTCAACACCGCATGCAACGATAAGATTTTAGGCCTACCGGCGGATTTCCCCGGCGTATTCATGATCGAAGAGAGCTATTACGAGACCGATGGGAAAAATCCTCGTCACCCCATTTGTTCCTCTTCACCGAGGAGTCGGAAGGTGTTCTGCTGACCTCCTACGATGCGCCGGAAGGCAATGACAAGCGCACCCTCTCGTATGACACCATGGTTCCTGCAGAGTATGCTTCGCTTAAGGAGTCCGGAAAATTTGTGCCCGCGCTCTATCGTGAGCACGACGGTGTGTGGGAAGGCGGATCGGACTCGATGTTCACGCCGGCCATGAAGTTCCATCTTTTTGAGCGATTCTCAGCCGATGCTCTAGAGGTGACTGAGACCATGGAGGTAAACGGTAGGCGCGTCTTTGGGTTTGACGACCCGATTGTCTATCACCGCGTCCAGGACTAGGCCGTATGTCCCCTCATTATCTATAGTACCAGCCGTGGGTTGTTCGTCGGGAGGGACAAAAAGCCGCCTCCCCATAGGGAAGGCGGCTGTGAATTCGTTACCGGATGATTGAGGGATTAGCGTTGGTGTTCGCGGCGCTTGGTGAAGATACCCAGCGCTGCGAGGGAGGCGCCGGCAGCAGAGATGATGCCCGCGAGGCCCAGACCCGCGTCGCCTGTTTTGGGGAGGTCCTTGCCGGACTTCTGGGAGGTCTTGTTACCGGAAGATTTGACATTGGCTTTCTTAGGTGAGCCGTTCTTATCGCCGTTGGCTTTATCGCCCTTTTCAGTCTTATCGCCGGTGTTCGGGGTTGTGGTGCCGGGGGTTGTGGTGCCGGGTGTCGTAGTGCCGGGCTTGCTGGGCTGGGCGATCACGAGGGTGGCGGAGCCGACCTGTTCGTTGTTGTAGCCGTTGCCGTCGTACATGAAGCCGATCTGGTAGGTGCCCGGCTTCCCGTTCTGGATGTCGGTCAGCTGCGTGCCAAGCATGACGTGGAAGTTGCTGTCGTTCACGACGGAGCTACCGTTGACCTCGGCGGTCTTGACGAGCTTCTCCTTGATGAGAGCGATGAGCTTGTTCGTGCTGAGGCCCTTGACGTCGCTGGGGGCAAGGGTTGCGGACTCGGCAAACTCGAAGACGCCGTTCTTGGTGATCGCGACCTTAAACGTAACCTTTGCAGGATCCGTAACCGTCCACCGCTGTGCGGCGGCATCCCACTTGAACGTCGCGGTCAGCTTCGAGGCGCTCTGGTCCCACGCCACCTTGTCGAGGACGACGGGCGGCACCAGCGGGCGGTAGTACTTATCGATTGCGGACGAGTTAACCGTCACGTCGGTGTACCAGGCGCCGTCGGTGCCCTTGTGCGCCGCTGCGATGGAGAAGGAGCCGGCGGGCAGGGCATGCTGTTCGTTCGTGATCCCTTGGCCCATGACGGTCAGCAGTATACCGCCCGTCGTGGAGGACACCGTGTCCGCGGTGAGCGCGGGCGCCGCCTCGCTGGCGGAATCGGTCACGGTCAGCTTGGCCTCGGCGATCTTGTTGCCGTCAAAGAACTGAATCGTGTACGTTCCGGGCTTCTTGTTCTGGAGATCGCCTGCGCTGTTGCCGAAGCCGACGTCGACCCTGTCCTTGATGTCGCGGCCGTTATAGGTCGCCTCGACGAGCATCAAATCCTTGAGCTGCGACTTGAGCTGCATGAGGTTGCCCTTGAGCTGGCTCGCGTTGATGGTCGCGTTCTGCGCCTTGACATTGTAGCCGCTCTGCGCATCCTGGGCGGCCACCGGGGTGGCGTCCGCCTGTGCGGCGAGCGCCGTTGCAGGCATCGCCGCCGGTGCCATAATCAAAGCGGTACCCATGACGGTGACAATCGCGTGCTTAAGCTTCATATCTATCTCCTTTTGACGAGCGTCATATGGAACGGTTGTTATGATATGAACCTCAGAATTGCAGGACGTATGGCGACCGTAAAGAAATCGCGATGAACTGCCCAGTGAGCTGCCTAGATGAGTCGTCTAAATGAACGGTATTGCCGATTGTGTCAGCATAGGCTCGTCATCTTAGTCGTCAAGGTGCCTATATCTGCCTGTTTGCTTCCTAAGGAATAGGTCAGATTTCTGCCCGTGAGTTGGCCGCGAAAACGCGCACGGGGATGTAAAAGGGGGCTGAGTGACATTGTGCGTGCCACTCAGCCCCCTTTTGCGATAATGCCAAACTAAAATGACACGAAGTTGTGGGCGTTAGTCAAACAGACTCGGCATGTCGTTTTCCTTCATGAGGGCGCCGGCAGAGGGCAGGCTTTGCGCGGTGAACTTCTCGGCCGAGACGCCGGCGCCAAGAATCTCCTCGGTCGTGCCGACGGTGGTGATTCCTTGAGCACCTGCGCATACAGCAGCTTGCTGCCGCCGTAGATGGCGTTCTTAAGGCGCTTGCGGTTGGTCTTGGTAGCGATCCGGCAAGTGCGACACGCACCACGCGGCCGTTCTCAAAGACGAACTTTCTACGTCAACAAGTGCGGGTTCAAGATAGTCGAGTTCTACAACAGCCGCCATCCCGATCGGCGCATACCACCCATGGAGCCGGGCGAGACCCCTTTCTCCGGTTTCGAAGTGGACTTGCTGTTCGAGAAAGTCATGAACTGAACCTGCGTGAGGGGCGACACGCGCGGCTCCCTGCCAATAAGACAATCCAATCTTTCTCTAGGCAATTGGAAGATTTACGTTCCGTCACCCCCTTCGCCTACCAGTCGGACGACGGAATCCGGTCATCGCGATGGGCCTCGCCCCAAAGACAGAGCTCATCAAGCACTGGCATGAGCGACAAGCCGCGCTCGGTCAAGCTGTACTCCACCTTTGGTGGTACCTGGGAGTACTCAACGCGCTTGACAAGACCATCGGCGACCAGACCTCTCAGCGCAGAGGTGAGCGACTTGTAAGTAGCAGGCGCAAGCTTGCGTTTGAGCTCGTTGTAGCGCGTCGTGCCGTCCAGGTACAGGCAGAACAGAACTGGCAGCTTGTACTTGCCCTCTATCAGGGAGAACGCGTACGCAAAGCCAGTGTTCTCGATGCCGTTGCGCGCGAACACAACCCCCTCTTTTGCCCCTGCCATGGATCCTTCCTTTACACTCTACAAGAAGGAGAGAAAACGAAGAACAAAGGCTATGAGGTAATAATTACTGTTGTGAAAAATAGCTTAATTTGGGAATAGTATTCCCAAATTTGACATAACATATAACGAACTGCGATAATGACCTTCCAAGACGGGAGGCTATGCTGATGTACATCAAACGCGAAATTGAATCCTCTATAGATCGCTTGCTACGGCAGGGCAAGGTCGTTCTTGTGACTGGCGCAAGGCAAGTTGGAAAGACCACCGTCCTCAGGGAGCACCTAGGCAGCTCCTTTGGCTACGTATCCATTGAAAACCCGCGCGATTACCTGCTCGCCAAGCAGGACGCTGCGCTCTTTTTCGAATCAAAATCCCTGCCGCTGATCATTGACGAGGTTCAAAGGGTCCCCGAGCTGTTTTCGCCTCTTAAGTGGATTGTTGACCAATCGACTAAAAAGGGACAAGTCGTACTTACGGGTTCCCAAACATATCGGCTCATGAAGGGTGTCGGTGAGTCATTAGCTGGCAGAATTAGGATTCTCGAAATGTCGGGGTTAAGTGTGAGGGAGCTTATGGGCAATGTGGGGACGGCGCACCCCTATGTTCCCGCTCCGGTCGCAGTGGCGCAGAAAGCTCCCAATAAGAACATCTGGGAAATTATTCATCGCGGTTCGATGCCGGAGCTGCAGGACAGCACTATTGACTGGGATTCATTTTATTCAGACTACGTTTCCGCTTACCTAGAGCGCGATGTGCGGGACCTTATTAACGTTAAGAACGAGGCAAAGTTCTACAGCTTCATGGTTGCATGTGCGGCTAGGTCTGGCCAGCTCTTCAACGCCTCGGACATCGGCAACGCCATTGACGTTGATCATAAGACGGTGAAGACCTGGCTATCCGTTCTACAGGCATCAAATATCGTTCGCATTATCGAGCCCTTTTGGCCAAACATTGGCAAGAGTCTCACCAAGACGCCGAAGCTATATTTTATGGACACGGGGCTTGTTTGCCACCTGACTAGGTGGACCACGCCCGAGCAGCTGCAAGTTGGCGCTGTCGCGGGGCACGTATTTGAGACCTTCGTGGTGTCGGAGGTTCTCAAGAGTTATATGAACGCCGGCGGAAACGTTCGAGATGTTTGGTTCTATCGCGACGCAAAGAAGCGCGAGATTGACCTCGTGATACAAGAAGGGCATGTTCTCCATCCCGTCGAGATCAATACATCGTCCACAGTCAGAATTGACGCCATCAAGCACTTCGGTTGCCTCGAGGGTCTGTCGGGGTACGAAGTGGGGTATGGACATGTCGTTTGCCAGACCCCTGAGCCATACTCCCTAACAGATAAGGTGCAGGCGATTCCTTTGTGGGCGATATAGCAAACACGGATAGAGCCCAAGGAGCAGAAACGGCATTCGCACTCCTATCCAAAAACGGCTCCTCGCCGAAGCCCCCTGAGCATCAAACGTCGCTATCGAGCGTGGGCGTTTTCGTAGGCCTTTTTGACCTCTTCCGGCAAGCCGTCGGGAATCATGGCCTTCAGCTCAGCCTCGTTATCGCCTTGATTCAGCTGCTCGTAATACCAGCATTTGAACTTCAGCATGTCCAGCGCGCGGTTCATCTTCGCGATCTCCGACTCCATGTGGGCCTTCCGGTCCTCGAACATGGCCTTGCGCTGGGGGTATGTAGATGGGCCTTCCGCGCACCATTCCATGAACAGCCGGATGTCCTTGATCTCCATCCCCGCCTTCTTTAGGCATTCGATAACTCGAAGCGCCTCAAGTTCCGTGTCGCCGAATTGGCGAATGCCGGACGTCCGCTCCAATCCCGGGAACAATCCCTGCTTGTCGTAATATCGCAGCGTCGAGGCGGGCAAGCCGAACATCTCCGACACCTGTCCGATTGTGTACATGGCTCCTCCGGATAAATCTCGAGTTCATCCCTTGACCTAAAGTCAGGTTTAGGTATTACCTTCATTCTCGTCAATGCAAATCGGGAGCGCAAGGGGCGTTCCGTAATGCGGAAACTGATTTGCGTTCAGAACCATCGACGGGAGATAGTTGGTTATGGCAATTAAGCAGACGGCTGGCAGAGATGCCCTGGGGGAGTTCGCTCCCAAATTCGCACAGCTCAACGACGACGTGCTGTTCGGCGAGGTGTGGAGCCGGGAGGGCGAGCTCTCCTTGCGCGACCGCAGCGTGGTGACGGTGGTGGCCCTGATGTCGCAGGGGCTGACGGACTCTTCGTTCAAATATCACCTGACGTCCGCAAAGAACAACGGCGTGACCAGGGCGGAGATAGCGGAGATCCTTACGCACGCAGCGTTTTACGCAGGTTGGCCCAAGGCGTGGGCTGCCTTCCGCATGGCGAAGGAGGTCTGGGCGGACGACGATGCCGCCGACGCAAAGGCTCAGCACCAAAACGAGATGGTTTTCCCCATCGGTGCCCCCAATGACGCCTTCGCGAAGTTCTTTATCGGTCAAAGCTACCTCGTGCCCCTTTCCACCGAGCAGGTCGGCGTCTACAACGTGACGTTTGAGCCCGGCTGCCGCAACAACTGGCATATCCATCACGCCAAAAGCGGTGGCGGACAGATCCTCGTCTGCGTGGCCGGTCGAGGGTTTTACCAGGAGTGGGGCAAGCCGGCACAGGAGCTGCGCCCCGGCGACGTGGTCAACATCGCCCCGGGGGTGAAGCACTGGCACGGCGCCGCGCCCGACAGCTGGTTCTCCCATCTGGCGTTGGAGGTTCCGGGCGAGGAGGCCTCCAACGAGTGGCTGGAGCCTGTGGATGACGACGCATACCTTAAAGCGACTAACAAAGAGGTTTAAGCATGGAGCAGTTGGATCTGACGCAGGAATGGGACAAGGTGTTCCCCAAGAGCGACAAGGTCGAGCACAGCAAGGCGACCTTCCACAACCGATACGGCATCACGTTGGCGGCCGATGTCTACGTGCCGAAGAACGCGGAAGGCAAACTGTCCGCCATCGCCGTCAGCGGCCCGTTTGGCGCGGTGAAGGAACAGTCATCCGGTCTGTACGCTCAGAAAATGGCGGAGCTGGGCTTTTTCGCAATTGCCTTCGACCCGTCCTATACCGGTGAGAGCGGCGGCACGCCCCGCTATGTAGCTTCGCCGGACATCAACACCGAGGACTTCTGCGCAGCGGTGGATTTCCTCTCTGTGCAGGAAAACGTTGACCCGGAGCGCATCGGCATCATCGGCATCTGCGGTTGGGGCGGCATGGCGGTTAATGCCGCAGCTATTGATACCCGTATCAAAGCTACTGCGGCCATGACCATGTACGACATGACCCGCGTGAATGCCAACGGCTATTTTGACGCCGAGGATTCTGAGCGGGCACGCTTCGAAAAACGAAAGGCACTGAACGCGCAGCGCACCGAGGACTACAAAAACGGCAGCTACGCGCTGGCGGGCGGCGTGGTCGATCAGCTGCCCGATGACGCGCCGCAGTTTGTGGCGGACTATTACGCCTACTACAAGACTCCGCGAGGTTACCATCCCCGCAGCCTGGGCTCCAATGGCGGTTGGAATGTGACATCTTCGCTGTCGTTTTTGAATATGCCGATCTTGCGTACGCCGGCGAGATTCGATCTGCCGTGCTGCTGGTGCACGGCGAGAAGGCGCACTCCCGCTATTTCAGCGAAACCGCGTACGGCAAGTTGACCGGAGACAACAAGGAGCTGCTCATTATCCCCGGAGCCAGCCACACCGACCTCTACGATCAGATGGATGTCATTCCGTTTGAAAAGCTGAAAGCGTTCTTTGGGGAGCATCTGAAATAAGGCGTGCCTTGATTTAATGCCAAGTCTCCAGCGACGATCCTTTTAAAGAGTGGGAGTAGCTGAAACGAGGCGATTGATTAACTCCATTCGTTTTGGTTACAAAAAAACATGCTGCGCGCCTGCGGCATGAAGGAGGGGGATTCTTATGAAAATCGTTGTATTGAGCGGCAGCCCGCGTAAGGGCGCCAATACCGACGCCATGGTCGAGGCGTTTGCCGAGACCGCGGGTGAGGGCGGCAATACGGTTGAGGTCATCCGCGTTGCCAGCAAGAAGATCGCCGGCTGCTTGGGATGCCAGTACTGCTTTACCCATGAGGGCACCTGTGTGCAGAAGGATGACATGGCCGACGTGATTGAGTCGCTGAAAGGCGCCGATATGGTCGTCTTCGCTTCGCCTATCTACTGGTTCGATATCACTGCGCAGGAGAAGGCCGCCATCGACCGCCTGTACGCCTTCGGTGCTACAAGCTTCCCGTTCACCAAGACGGCCCTTTTGCTCGATAGCCACAGCGAGGGCGTCTATGATGCGGCGATTGCTATGTACAGGGCCACATGCGCGTACTGTAAGTGGGAGGACCAGGGCATTGTCACCATTAGCGGCATGACCGAGCGCGACAGCATGGCATCCTCGCCCAAGTTGGAAGAGGTGCGAGAGCTCGCTCGCAAGCTCGCCTAAGGACAAGAAGAACGTATGGCAATCAGTGTTGGTGGAAATGCTTGCTGTCCTTACCAAGAGGATTGCTGATTGCCCTGCAACGATGCTCCCGCGGACAATTCCGGTGTGCTAAAACGCCTTCTCGTTCAAGAATTCCCTGAACGCGGGGATGTCAAATCCAACGAGACCACGCCCGCGCTCTCCGATGACACCGTCCTCGAGGAGGCGGCGCTTGTATTGGCTTGCGTAGTTGCTGGCGACGCCCATACGCTTGGCAATTTCTGAGACCCTGCTGGGGCCAGAATCGGGCAGCATCGCCAACAAGAATTCGATGTCTTTGTCAGAAAGCTCCCGATAGGTCGTTTCGAGAATGCGATCGCGCAGCTCCATGCGTGCGAGCAGGGAACCCTGCTGGACATCGGATGTGCTGATTTGGGGCGAGTTCTCCGAAACATCCCAAGTGCGATATCCGACGAGCTGCATCATGTAGGGGAATCCGTCGACGGCCTTCACAGCATCCTCGAGCGCTTCTGGCGTGATTGAGCGTCCTCCAGCCTCAATGGTTTTGCGGAAGGCATTTGCAATCTCAACATCAGTGATTCGTCCCAGCTGATGATACTGGGAGCGCCTGAGGAACGAAACGGAATCGTTGCGCAGCAGCGCCGATACTTTGTAGGGTAGCCCCGCCATGAGAAGGGCTACCTTTTTGCCCTCTCGTACAAAATGTTGGTAGACAGAGGCAAATTGGAGCATTTCATCAAGATCGACCGTGACTTCATCGATAGTGATGAGAAGCCCGATGTCATGCTTCTCGAGCTGCCTGAAAATGCTGTTCATACGTGTGCGCCAGTTGCCCTGGGCCTCTTGAGCATATGTCCAATCGATGCCCACTGGACCAATTTGAACGCCGTTTATGCGCGCATGAGGCTGTGAGAGGTAGCTATCTGCGGCTTCTTTGGTTCGCTCGATAGTATCTTCGAGCATGCCTGGCATGGCGGAGACATTTGCTGCGATCCAGTCGTGTTCAAGCGCCGTTTCTGAAAGGAGCGAGAGAAGCGCCGTCTTGCCCGTTCCCCTTGCGCCAGTAAAAATAGTCGACAGGTTGGGATCTCCCGGGCCATTGATAAAGCCACGGTTGATGTCACGCAGGATATGCTCGCGACCCGCTAGAAAAGGAGGGACGCTTCCGAACGTCGGGGTAAAGGGGTTCTTGCTGTACTCCATGGTAGCTCCTTTGCAAGTTTTGCTAATTTTTGCAACTTTTGCTAGCTTTTGCAAGTTTTGCTAATGGCTTTACATACCTTGTGCCGTGGGATTGCAGGAGTGAAAAACGGGGAGTTCTATTATTCCGACTACGTTGCAACGAGCGGGGCCCGGAGCGCAATGTTGCTGCGCTCCGGGCCCCGCTGCTTTGTACAACCATGACGGTTTGGCCACCGTTGTTTTAGTCAAACAGGCTCGGCATGTCATTCTCTTTCATAAGGGCACCGGCAGAGGGCAGGCTCTGCGCGGTGAACTTCTCGGCCGAGACGCCGGCGCCAAGAATCTCCTCGGTCGTGCCGACGGTGGTGACCGAGCGGCCCTTCTTGGCGGTAAAGGCCTGGACGCCCTGCGTGTTGGTAGTCGTCTTGGTCTTGAGCAGCGACGTGTTGAAGTTCATCAGGCGGTAGTCGCTCGAGACCAGCGCGATGTCGCGATCTTCCTTGAGCACCTGCGCATACAGCAGCTTGCTGCCGCCGTAGATGGCGTTCTTAAGGCGCTTGCGGTTGGTCTTGGTAGCGTATCCGGAAAGTGCGACACGCACCACACGGCCGTTCTCAAAGACAAACAGCACGTCGGCCGTGTAGTCCTCGGGGTCGATGACCCAGATCACGCTCTCGTCGGGTTCCATTTCGAGATCGGTGGGCAGGTACGAGCCCAGCTGTGCCGACTTGGTGTCCTCAAACGCCGCAACCTTGCACTTGTACACCTGGCTCTTGTTGGTAAAGACCAGCAGCTCGTGGGTGTTGGAGGATGGAAACTCGATAAAGGGTTTATCGCCGTCCTTGTACTTGAGCGTCGCAGCTTTCTTGAGCACACGGTCCGTCATCTTTTTCAGGTAGCCCTCGCGCGAGAGCATGATGGTAACCGGATACTCCTCGACCTCGGGCTCCAGGCTTACCTCGATGACTTCGTGGGGCTCGATCCTGCCCGTGCGGCGCGGCATCACATATTTCTTGTTGACCGCGGCCAGCTCGTCGCTGATGACCTTCTTGATGTTGTCTTCGCTCGAGAGAATCTTCTCAAGTTCGGCAATCTCACCCTCGAGCTTGGCGATGTCCTTGGTGCGGTTGAGGATGTACTCCTCGTTGATGTTGCGGAGCTTAAGTTCGGCAACAAACTCGGCCTGGGTCTCGTCGATGTCGAAACCCTTCATAAGGTTGGGCACGACCTCGGCCTCGAGCTTGGTGCCGCGGATGAGAGCGATGGCCTTGTCGATGTCGAGCAAGATCGCCTCGAGGCCATGCAGCAGGTGCAGGCGCTCGGACTTTTTGCCCAAGTCAAAGTTAATGCGGCGACGCGTGGACTCAATGCGCCACTTGACCCACTCGTGCAGAATCTGGCGCACGCCCATAACACGGGGATAGCCGTCGACGAGCACGTTGAAGTTGCACGAGAACGAATCCTGCAGCGTAGTCGATCGATAGAGTTTGGCCATGAGCTTGTCGGGGTCAACACCGCGCTTAAGGTCGATGGCGATGCGCAGGCCCGAGAGGTCGGTCTCGTCGCGGATATCGGCGATCTCCTTGACCTTGCCCTCCTTGGAGAGCTTGACGATGCGCTCGATGATGACATCGGTCTTGGTGGTGTAGGGGATCTCGTAGACCTCGATGATGCGCTCTTCGGGAATCCAGCGCCAGCGGGAGCGGATCTGGAAGCTGCCCAGGCCGGTCTCGACGATCTTCTCCATCTCCTCGCGGCGGTAGATAATCTCGCCGCCGGTCGAGAAGTCGGGCATGGGCATGTACTCGAGCAGGTCGCAGTCGGGATCCTGCAGGTAGTGCATCGTGGCGGTGCAGACCTCATTGAGGTTAAAGCCGCAGATATCGGATGCCATGGCGACGCCGATGCCCTTGTTGGCCGAGACAAGGATGTTGGGGAACGTGGTGGGCAGCAGGCGCGGCTCCTTCATGGCGCCGTCGTAGCTGTCGACGAAGTCGACCGGGTCCTTGTCGATGTCCTTGAAGATCTCGGCGCTGATGGGGGAGAGCTTGGCCTCGGTGTAACGCGAGGCGGCGTAGCTCAGGTCGCCCGAATAGTACTTACCAAAGTTGCCCTTCGACTCCACGAAGGGGGCAAGCAGCGCCTCGTTGCCGGTGGCCAAGCGCACCATCGTCTCGTAGATCGCGGCATCGCCGTGCGGGTTGAGCTTCATGGTCTGGCCCACAATGTTGGCACTCTTCTGGCGCTCGCCCTTGAGCAGACCCATCTTGTACATGGTGTAGAGCAGCTTGCGGTGCGAGGGCTTAAAGCCGTCGATCTCGGGGAATGCACGCGAGACGTTGACGCTCATGGCGTAGGGCATGTAGTTGACCTCGAGCGTTTGTGTGATCGGCTGGTCGGTGACCTCGGAGTGCAGGCCGATAACGTTTTCGGCGTTGACCTGCTTTTTCTTTGGCTGATTCTTCGTCTTCTTCTTTGCCACGATATCCTCTTGAACTTCTTATGGGCCGTCGTTATCGATTTGCTGTTACTGCAGGTCCAGCTGGTCTAGATATTCCTTGCCGTGCTCGGAGATATGGCGCTTGCGGCCCGCCTCGTCGTTGCCCAGCAGAAGGTTGAACATGGTCTCCATTTTGGTGACGTCCTCGGGCTCCACCTTGATCAGGCGACGCGTCTCGGGGTTCATGGTGGTGAGCCACATCATGTCCGGGTCGTTCTCACCAAGACCCTTGGAGCGGTTGATCGAGCACTTTTGGTCGCCGATCTCCTTGAGGATGCCGTTCTTCTCGAGCTCGGTGTAGGCAAAGTAGGTCTTCTCTTTGCAGTTGATCTCGTAGAGCGGCGACTCGGCGATATACACGTAGCCTTCGTCGATAAGTGTGGGCACCAGTCGATAGAGCATGGTGAGCACGAGCGTGCGGATGTGGTAACCGTCGACGTCGGCGTCCGTACAGATAATGACCTTGTTCCAGTTGAGGTTGTCCAGGTCGAAGGCGCCAAGGTTCTTGATGCGCTTGTCCTTGATCTCCACGCCGCAGCCCAGTACGCGCATGAGGTCCATGATGATGTCGGACTTAAAGATGCGCGGGTAGTCCTCCTTTAGGCAGTTGAGGATCTTACCGCGGACGGGCATAACGCCCTGGAACTCGGCATCGCGCGAGGTGCGAATGGCGCCTGCTGCCGAGTCGCCCTCTACGATGTAGATCTCGCGACGGCTCTTGTCCTTGGAGCGGCAGTCGATGAACTTCTGCACGCGGTTGGCCATGTCGGTCTTCTGCTGCAGGTTGGTCTTGATGCTCTGACGCGTCTTCTCGGCGTTCTCGCGCGAGCGCTTGTTGATGAGCACCTGCTCCACGATCTTGTTGGCGGCGTCCTTGTTCTCGATCAAGTAGGTCGAGAGACGCTCCTTAAAGAAGACCGTCATGGCCTGCTGGATAAAGCGGTTGTTGATGGCCTTCTTAGTCTGGTTTTCGTAGGACGTCTGGGTGGAGAAGCAGTTGGTCACCAGCACCAGACAGTCCTGGACGTCTTGCCACTTAATGCCGCTCTCGTTTTTGTTGTACTTGCCCTGTTGCTTAATGTAAGCATCGATGGCGCTGGTTAGAGCGCTGCGGGCGGCCTTCTCGGGCGAACCGCCGTTCTCGAGCCACGATGAGTTGTGGTAGTACTCCTGCATCATGAAGGTGCGTGAGAAACACATGCATGCGGTGATCTTTACGTTGTAGTCGGGCAGGTCCTCGCGATCGCGACCGCGGCGGTCGGCCTCGATAAAGAAGGGCTCGGTGAGGTAGTCGGTACCGACCTTCTCGAGCACGTAGTCCTCAATGCCCCTGGGATAGCAAAAATCCTCTTCGGAAAACTCGCCGTCGTCGCCCTCTATGCGCAGACGGAAGGTCACGTTGGCGTTGACCACGGCCTGACGGCGCATGGTCTCGCGATACCAATCGTGGGGGATGCTGATCGAGGTAAAGACCTCAAGGTCGGGGCGCCACTTGATGGTGGTGCCAGTACGGTCCTCGTCGCTGGGCTCAATCTCGAGCGCCTTCTTTTTGGCGCCGACGACCTTGCCCTTCTTAAAGTGTAAGGAGTACTTGTTACCGTCACGCCAGACGGTGACGTCCATGTATTCGGAGGCGTACTGGGTCGCGCAGGAGCCCAGGCCGTTGGTGCCGAGCGAGAAGTCGTAGTCGCCACCCTGGTTGTTGTTGTATTTGCCGCCGGCGTAGAGCTCGCAAAAGACGAGTTCCCAGTTAAAGCGCTTCTCGGAGGGGTTCCAATCGAGTGGGCAGCCGCGGCCGTTATCCTCTACCTGGATAGAGCCATCGCGAAAGGCGGTAAGGGTGATGAGCTTGCCGTAGCCCTGGCGCGCCTCGTCAACGGCGTTGGACAGGATCTCGAAGGCGGCGTGCGCGCAACCATCGAGGCCGTCCGAGCCAAAGATGACGGCGGGGCGCAGGCGTACGCGCTCCTCGTCCTTGAGTTGGCGGATACTGTCGTTACCATAGTTTGCGGTGTTTTTTGCCATACTCGCTCTCTCGGTGCTCCTTTGCTGCGTTTTAGTCATATAGATAGTCAAGGTAGCATAGCCCAGCCCTTGGGCGATTCCACCCAACACGAAATCCATCGAACGCGCGTTCGAAGATTAAGCGAGGCATTGGGCTATAACGCGGCATTGTTGAACAGTTTTAGATACAGATGAGTTTTATTTAATAGCGGTGTAGATACACTAAACAAAATCGAACGATTATGGGTGACACGATTTCAGCCAACTGCTGCACTAAGAATCATGTTTACTCAAACATCTGCGACAGGTCGATGAAGATGGTTCGGTCGCTCTTGTCGGCTTCAAAACCGGAGCGTGAGAAGAAGCCGTAGCGATGGCACTTGAGTTCCGTTGCCTCGACTTGGGCGATTTCCTTATCAACCATCTTTTGAGTGATGGGGGATTTGCGAAACTTGGCTTCGTAGAATGTGTAACCGTCGGGGTCTTGCGTTACCACATCGAATTCGCCACTCGTTTTGTTTACGGGGCCGTCGTACCAGTACTTGCCTATGGCGTCGAAGGCTGGCTCGACCATGCCGGATCTGTTTTTTCGTACGAGGTATTGGCGACAAATTTCTTCGAACATATGCGGGACGTAGTTTTCCTCGAAGTCTTGGGCGACATGGCGATCATAGAAGACTTCTGGGTCGAGCAGCTGACGCGCGGAGGCATTTCGAAAGACGTAGCGATAGTAAAAGAGCGAAAGCGGGTCCACCACAAAGTAGCCGGACTTGCGCTTGTTCGTAGGGTCGTTGATGGGCGCACGCTTTTGGACGATCTCGAGCGAGATGAGCTTGTCGAGCACGTCTGCCATGGCGGGGCCGCTCGAGACGTGCGACTGCGCCAGCACATCTCCCCAGCGTGAGTAACCTTGTGCGAGAGCCCCGAAAACTTCGTTGGCGTTGGTCATCTTAGAGATCTCGGCGCCGAGATAGGACGGAACTTCGCTCTCTAAGCGGGCTCCGGGTTCTGTGACGAGCTCGATGATGTTGTCGCGCGCACTTTGGGATTGATCGATGAGGCGATTGTAAAAGGGAATGCCGCCAAAGACACTGTAGAGCCGCACCTTGTCCTCGGACGAGAATGCGGGATAGAACTTCGCGGCGTCAAAGTAGTCCATGGGCTTAAGCTCGAGCGTAAGGTCGATTCGTCCGTAAAGGGGGCTCGCATGTTCGATGAGGGATTTCATGATCCCAACGTAGGATCCGCACAGAACGATGCTTAAACGTGAGTCTTCCCTATGGGTGTCGATTGAAGTCTGAAGGATACTGTCTAAGCCTTTAACCGCATCTCTCAAGTAAGGGTATTCGTCGAGAATGAGTACGAAGTTCTTGTCCTTGGCCTGGGCAAACAGAAATTCGATGAGTTCGCGGATGCCCGTGAAAGCGAGCGGCGGAAACCCCAGCGCTTCAGCGGCAAGGGCGGAAAGGCTTTCAAGGTTGTCCGCCTCGGAGGTTTGGCGGCACTCGTAGTAGACCGTTGTGGTGTCTGACAAATCGATTAGCGCCTGCTTGATGAGTTCGCTTTTGCCGACGCGACGCCTGCCGTAAACGAGGACATTGCGCTGCTCGCGCGCGGTGAGCGTTTTCTTAATTCGAGCGAGTTCACGCTCCCTGCCGATGAATTCCACTTACTCGGTTCCTTCCGACTCGGTTTTGTCCGAGTAAATTGTAGTGTATGAATCAGTTTATGCCCAAGTTTACTCGGATAAAACCGAGTCGGTTCTGACCGAGTAAGATTGAAAATCGAATCGAAATCACTATGCCGTATGGCGATGGCGGACATGGTTTTCATAATGACGGGTATAGTTGACATTATCCGATAACTGCAATATATTTCTGTCATGTTGCAACGGATATCTGTCCGATATCACGAAAGGAACTTTATGCCGGGCAAAAAGAACCTACGCATGAAGGCGGCGCGCGCGGCGGCTGGCCTTTCGCAAGCCGACTTAGCCCAGGCCGTGGGCGTTACGCGTCAAACCATCGGCCTGATCGAGGCCGGTGGCTACAATCCCACGCTCAACCTGTGCGTGGCAATCTGCAAAGCGCTGCGCGTTACGTTGAACGACTTGTTTTGGGACGACGAGATTAAAGCCGACCCTAACGCTCTTTAGGAGGCCACTATGAAATTTGAAGATCTTAAAATCGTGCAAAAGTGGCGTGAGTATGCAGGCCCAAAGGATGAGCGCCTGGAAGCAGAGAACGCGAAGATCTACAAGATTGGCTTCGTGCTGCTTTCGTTTGGCATGCTGATGATTCTTTTCTATCAGACTATAGCTCGACAGGTTGCGTGGGTTCACAGCAACGCCATCGAAATGCCGCATCTCTTTGTAACACCGGTTGAGGCTGCCATGTATGCGTGGCTCGTTATCGTGATGCTGATTTGTGCGGTGCTGCAAACGCGAAAGGGCTATGTCGATACTAACCGTTTTGGGCAAACCGAGCATCTTCCTGTTGGATACTTCCTACTCGTCTGCGGTATCAGCGGGGTCACGAGCGCACTCGTCATTGCGGTGATGCGCTGTGTTGCAGAGGCACAGATTGTGCCGCTCGAAAGTGTCTTTTGGGTGGCGAACTTGGCTACGGGCGCGTACTTTGGCCTGGTAGTCGCCGTTGTCACATTTGCCGCCCTGTGCGCAGCGTACTTCTCGGCGAAAAGGCGCCGTGCCAAGATTGAGGCAGACCTCGACTCTGCTGGCGACATCTAATAACGTCGCTTGCTGCCACAGTTCCTCCTTAAACAGTGCGTTTAGCTGGCCGATAACGCGTTCATCTTCTGTATCGATGAGGGTCAGCGCAAGAGACACGTCGTCAATTTCGCCCCTTCCGGCGACGAGTGGATCGTATGTCCAGATTTGGAGCCGAATCGTCTCTTCATTCGGTAACTCTCCTAGCTGGATCTCTTCAAACTTATTCGCCTTAAAGGCCTTTTTTAATAATGCACGACATTCAATTATGGGAGGAGTAAGCAAGCTGCGTTCGGAAAGGGCGCTTTCTCCTGCAAGCGGGAGAAAGTCTGTGTCTTTACTTCTTCTCGTATACGTGACACGCGCCACGGGGTTTTGCAGGCAGTCCTTTGCCCTTTTTATCAGTTGGTTTTGGGAGCCATTGCACTCGTTGATTACCTGGCGCGCCTGCTTGGATTTGTTGATAAGGCCTCTGCGGGAAAGATCGTCGAGAGCCCGTGAAACGCTGGACGACGGCATGCCTGTCATTTCCCTCAGCTTCTCGGATGTCCGGAGGTCGGGGTTTGCCATCAAGGCGACCAGGGCAGCTTGGGTGCTGGGAGCCATCACTTTGGAAAGGGGGGATAAATCTCGTCTGGCGTTTGCAATAAAACCCAGCATGGGGAGAAACGCCTGTCTGCCTGGGACGACGAATGGAATCCCCTGCGATACGAGGGCCTTGCGCTGTCTCGCATCAATCTGCGCAACGAGCACAACTGGAAGGCTCGTTCTGTCCGAAATATGGACAGAGATTCTTTTGAGCTCGGGAAGGGAAGATCCCCGCTCTATCTCCGCGGCGATAAAGTCGACCCCGTTGCAGATGCACAGGTGATATCTTGCCGCTTTGGCAAGATATAGTGGGAGATGGCTGGCGCCTTCCCATTCATGGGTGGTGATTGAAAGCCCCATCTCCTCTTTTAGATAGGAGTTAAAGTTGCTCAATTTAAGTCCTTTTGTATAATCCCATCACAATTGGAATTATACATTTTACTTGGGAATATTGCTAGACAATCAAATTGTGTTCACTGAGCGTGCGTGCCGAGATGTATGCTCTCGGAATACCGTGCTTTCTGCCGCGCGAGCTGCGCGCGATGGCCAAGAACTGCGGACATGCGCTGCCGCCGTCGAGGAAACGCTGCGCTCCGGGCGCTTTCTATTTTCGCCCGAGTCCCTGCGCTTTTTGGAACAGGGCGTCCGCATTGGAAAAGCTGCCGTGCTGATCGGCAATGTTATGAGTCTGGCTTTAAGGCCCGGGTTGTACCTGCGAGCCCCGTCATTGGCGTGTATGTCGGGTCTGCCGTAGGAATCGCCTACGAGTGCGCCGAGCGTATAAACGACAAGTTTACCGATGCCGCCCCCGAAGTGGTTATCGAGGCCTAGCTGACCTTGGGATAAAGAAATACTGCCGTCCCTGTAAAAAGCAACATTGCAGCGATGGGAAACGGAATTTGAGGAGGAGGCCCGCAAGGCTGGCGACGAGGCCAGCTTCCTCGCCCAGGGAACCGTCTATCCCGACATTCTGGAGTCCAAGGATGGCGTAAAGGCTCACCATAACGTGGGCGGCCTGCCCGAGGACCTGCAGTTTGAGCTCTGCGAGCCCGTCAAGCTGCTGTACAAGGACGAGGTCCGCGTTGTCGGCCGCGAGCTCGGCCTGCCCGAGAACATGGTTGAGCGCCAGCTGTTCCCCGGCCCCGGCCTGGGCGTCCGCTGCCTCGGTGCCATCTACCCGCGACCGCCTCGAGGCGCTGCGTGAGGCCGATGCCATCGTGCGCGAGGAGGTCGACAAGGCCGGTCTGACCATCTGGCAGTACTTTGCCGTCGTGCCTGATTTCCGCACCACCGGCGTGCGCGAGGGCAAGCGCGCCTACGACTGGCCCTGCATCATTCGCTGCATCAACACCGTCGACGTCATGAGTGCCGAGGTGCCCGAGCTTGACTGGGCACTGCTCAAGCGCATGACTGCTCGCGTTACCGCCGAGGTTCCCGGCATCTGCCGCGTCTGCTACGATCTGACCCCAAGCCAGTCGGCACGGTGGAGTGGGAGTAAGTTAGTTCATTTGGCCTCCGTTCCCGTTTGGGAACGGAGGCCTTTTCGGTGCCCATGAAACTGGATTTATCGATCTTCTTGATTCAATCCAAGTCCTTTCAGGTCTATTTCGTTTTAGACATCTTCATCGATCTTCTTGCCGGTGATGGCACCATAGGCTTCTTGGTTGATTTTCAATCTCAATGCAACAGCTTGAACGGCCCCCGCGTTTCCGCAGCTAGCGCAACGCGGAACTAGCCCCCGGCACCTGGCCGTCGCCTCGTTTCCGCAGGTGGAGGGGCTGTGGAGGCCGGCGTCCCCGCCCTGCCGCGGCATGCTCCGCCAGCCCGCCGCGCAGCCGCTCCGGACTCAGCGCAACGGGCCCTCCGGCCCATGCCCCGGCGCGCCGGCTATCCCGCCAGCGGCCCCTCGCCCCTCGCGGCCCTGGCCCTGTCGATGCAGCCGGGCGTGAGGTCGAGCTCGCCGGGCGCCAGCTCCTCCACCCCGAACGCGTCCATGAGGGCGGAGGCATCCTCCCCGAGGGCCATCCGCAGCACGCGCGCCGGCGTCAGGAACCCGAGCGCCCCCCTCGGTTCGGAGTTCACCTGCGACATGAGCAGCGCGCAGTCCGCCGCCGTCAGCCGGTCGAACCTGGCCCCGGCGCCCTTGGGCAGCAGCTTTCTGATCTCCACGTGGTTCTTCTCGCACGCGCCCTTCTGTTGGCTCTGCCGGGGGTCGCAGTAGAAGAGCCTGGTCTCGCCGTCGCGCTCGCCGAGCAGCGCCGCGATGGCGCCCTCGTCGGCGAACTCGCTCCCGTTGTCGGTGAGCACGGCGCCGAAGGCGCGCCTCGCGCCGTCCTCGCCGAGGACCCCGCGCAGGGACGAGAGCGCCGCGAGGACCGAGGCGCACGCGCCGTCCGGCAGCGGCAGCGCCAGCTGGAAGCGGCTCGGGCGGTGCAGGAGCGTGAGGAGCCTGGCGGAGTCGCCCCTGGCGCCCTCGACGGTGTCCATCTCCCAGGCCGCGGCGCAGGCGTCCTCGCCGAGCGCGAGGAACGCCGCGTGCGACCTGCGGGCCGAGTGGTGCGTCGCCCTCCTCGGGGCCCGGTGCGACCTCGGCCTGTAGCCGACCTTGCGCCTGAGCTCCATGTTCGCCATGCCGTCGTAGCCGGCGTCCACCCACCTGTATACGGTGGAGGCGCTGAGGCCGGGGGTCGTCGCCGCTATCTGCTGCGGGGAGAGCCCGCGCGCGAGGCCGCCCCTGATGGCCGCGAGCTTGGCGGCGGCGCCCTCCTCGGTCTCGTCTATCCCGGATCTGCTCGACGAGAGCTCGGCGTCGGCTGCCTCCTGCGCCCTCCTGGCGCTGTAGAACACCCTGGGCCTCCTCGAGCAGCCGTGGCCCCTCCTGTGCGAGCAGCCGTTGCAGCACCTCGGCCATGCGGCGAGCCTGGGGCAGGCCCCCGAGAGGTCCTCGGGCGCGGGCTCGCCGTAGCGCGAGCGCGGCGCGGTGACGTAGCGGTGCGCCGCCACCTCCCTGGTCACGGTCGAGGGCGACCTGCCGAGCTCCGCGGCGATCTCGCGGGCGCTTCGGTTGCGGTCGAGCATTCTCTCGATCGCGTTCCTCTCGTGCCTCGTGAGCCTCCCGTACGACCTTCCGGACGGTCTCGGTCTGGACATGCCGGCCTCCCTCCATCGAGGGCCGGGGGATTCCGGCCCCTCTGGGGTTGCCTACCCGGATTCGCGCCTCAGGACCCAGCGCAACGCGTTGCGCTGGGTCCTGAGGCTGTTGCAATGAAAATGACAATCAAGGCCATAGGCTTCTTCTATGCCATTTTTCACTGCCCATTTGATAACGTAATACAGCGCAATTATAATAATAATCGCCGTTCCTGCGCTTATGCCTAATTCATCCCACATGGCTCAATCTTCGTAATTCCGTTTTCATCTCTGATGGCCGCATTGTAGCACGTGCGGCATCGCCTTTGCGCATATTGCTCTTTCGGTTTCGAAACTTTAAAAGATCTTGAGTTTCGAAACCGATAAGGAGCGGATGATGGCTTGGGTAGACCGCAGTACGTATATGGAGTGGCTTTGGGCGCTCGAGGGCACCCGGGGCATCAAGGTGACCACGGGGGTGCGCCGCTCCGGCAAGCCCGAGCTCGTGAAGGCGTTCTCCGCCTCCGTTGCTCGGAAGGACCCGTCCTCCAACAACGTCTACAAGGATTGGCTACACTGATATGGACAGTTCCGTAAGGGGCGCGAGAGACGGGACTCCGGGGAGATCTCCGAGGAGGAGTACCTCGACTGGAAGCGCGGGTTCAGTGGAGCATGAACCTAATCTCTGTCTCTCTTGCTTTTTCTGATTTGTTGAGAAGCCGGCATTTGGGGGCATTCTGGATAGCGAACAGTTCAAACAAGAAGCTGGGAAAATAGAACAAAGCCTGAGTGCCTTGAGAGTCGCCGAGCGCAATGCAGTGATTCCCTTCATGAACGGCGACTTTACCCAATGGGACCTATATCTGGCATCCTCCTCTGAGTATGCGATGAGACTGATAGACGGATTCATCTCCATGCTCGAGTCGAGGAATCTTGTTTGCGTCGCCCAGCTTCTCCGCGCACAGGTTGGAGTCTGCCTGCGGACATTCGCGTTATTCGCCGCCGAAGACCAGGATGACTTTCTCAAGCAGGTGTTTCAAGGTATGCCTGTGAACAAGCTGAAAGATTTTTCGGGTGAGAAGATGTTCGATAGAAGACTTCAAGACTTACTCGAGAAGTACGATCCAAAGGTAAAAGATGTATACAAGGTGACGTCTGGATTCGTTCACTTCTCCACTGATATTCTGCCGAGCATGGGTGTGCCTGGGGAGGGCTATGAGGTCGAGTTTAATTTTGGAGCCGAGCCCAACGAGAGGAACAATGCGCCTCTCGTGGAATGCGGCAAGGCGTTCTGCCACTATGTCGACCTGCATCTCCAGATGCTCCATAAGGTGATTGCTTCGGATGAATGGTATGCCGATCGATTCCGTATCGATTCCGATGGCCCTACAGACGAAGCCTCGAAAAGCGAGAAGGTGTAGGTCGAACGCATTGACGCCGCCTTGACAGCATCCCGATAAAATAACGGATGGGAAGTTCTCTGCGAAATGTGCGCCTCTGTATATTCTCGCTAGGAAGCCCCCGACCGATAGGTCGTCGTTGAGTTCAATTTGAGTTCAGTTCGGGTGCCCGAAAATCGCCCAACTCTAATAAGAGGGGAGACGACGGTACACCACGTAGACGAGAGGCTATGGAAGTGCACGATTTGATTACTGAGTGGGAGTAAATTGAGAGGTTGAAGAAACCCAGTGTTTATGCGGGTTTGCTGCGTTTCAAGAGGTCTTTTGATAACAAATTGATAACAGTTGTATAAGTGCCATTATTCTTGTAATCCAGTGGTTTAAAGGTTAGAGAATGATTGACGGGCGGTTGTGCAGCAAATAAATCCATATTGCAAAGCCCTTAGCTGTGGGTATGAAACTCATGGCTAAGGGTTTTGTCGTTTTTTGGAGGTGGTTCTCTTTTTCTTTGGTGCAGGAAGTTCCTCATACATGGACAGGAACAGATTGCAGAGAAATTCTTTGTTGTCAATATCTTCAACTAAGAGCATTTCTTTTGCACCTTCATACGGTAATTCGTAAGTTGCTGTCGGCATGAGAGAGATTGCAGACTGGACGGGTTTTACAAGCAAGTGGTCATCATAGATACCGCCGATGATTTTCCCTCGAAAGTAAAGGATATATTCGCCCATCATTGCTCGGTAGGATATATCGTCTAAGTCTGATAGTTGTTCCAATACAAAGGTTAAATAATCTTTATTTGAAGCCATAATGCACCACCTTATTTGTCTGCTTTCAGTTTATCCGTGAAAGCGTCTACAAGAGCATCGCTGAGTTCCTTTGAGGGAACTTTCGCCCAGCGTTGTGTAGTATCGAACTGTGGATAGTAATAACGTCAGTTATCGTATTCTTACCTGCTGATTTCCTCGGAAGATAGCTTATCCGCCTGTTCTTTCCAAGCGTGCAGCATTTTCAGCAGCTCATAGGCTTCTTTGCCTTTGCTCTTGTCTACCTTTAAGCAGATCTCTCCGTCTGCTTCACTGACGGTCAGACCGTAAATATCTTTAAGGGTAAACACTTGCCGTAGCTTGTCTGCACTCTTTGATAAATTGAAATTGGCCAGCCGATTGTCTTCGTTGGCGAGAGGCTGTGCGATTTGGTACTCAAATTGTCCTCACGGGAATTTGGTGGCCGATTTCTGGTACTCATGAGTCCTAAGAACAGGCCTCTAGCTTGCGGTTTGGATTATTCCAACGATAGCTCGTCCTACATCGCCTTCTCATGATCTGGCGCCGCTATTGCCGTGTGGGAATGGCGATTGCTGGGGAAACGACATCGTGGTTTGGCCTACTTTCGGTGGGCTCCGAGCTCGTGGGGCTATACTGAGGAGCATCGAAGATAAAACACAGCGCCCGTCGGGTAGTCGGGCCGCGGGCCCCTGCCAGTAACCTGCCTCCTTGGTTGTCCCTTCTTCGCGTAGCCCTACATAGAAGGAGGTCGCGGCTATGCGAAAGAGTGAGGTCTCATCGACCCTGGCGGTCTATCACGACGGTCAGTTGTGGGTGGGGGTGGTCGAGCGTGTCGAAGACGGCATGATGAGCGTTGCGCGCGTGGTGTTTGGCGCCGAGCCGTCGAATGAAGAGGTCTATACGTGGGCGCTTGAGCGTTGGTCGAACCTGCGCCTGAGTGCGGAGGCGGAGCCTGTTGGGCCACGTGTCGGGCGGCTGCCCGGCAACCCCAAGCGTCGTACCCGCGAGGCGGCGAAGGTGATGCGCCAGCACGGATCATCGACTGCTTCGCAACTTGCGCTCGCTCGCGAGCGGGAGCGCTCGAAGGACGAGTCTCGATCCAAGCGCACAGCGCGCGGAAGGGAAGAGGCACGTGTTCGATGGGAAAAACGTCACGAGAAGAGGCGTCGCAGGCATCGCGGGAAGTAAACGGTTCCTGTCTCTGCCCGCGGAACGTGGTTGGTCTGCCTGGATGAGTGGCAGGTGGGGCCAGCAGCAGGACTCTCGAGTAAGCTCGCATAATTTGCTCTGTTAATGCGAGGATTGAAAAATCACATTGCCCCATGCTTGTTTTCGGAAGGATGGTGACCCTATGGGCTGGATAGAAGGGTTGAATGCCTCTGTGGACTACATAGAGGAGCAACTTGATGGCGATGTCGATATTGCGCGCGCGGCGTCTTTTGCGTCTTGCACCGAAGGGCAGTTCCGGAGGATCTTTTCCTATCTTGCGGGGATGGGGCTGGCGGAGTACGTGCGCAAACGTCGTTTGTCGTGCGCTGCGCTCGATCTGTCTAGGGGCGAGCGCGTGCTCGATGTGGCAGTGCGGTATGGCTACTCTTCGCCAACGGCGTTCAATCGAGCATTTCAAGAGGTCTTAGGCATGTCTCCCAGTGAGGCGAGGTGCCCCGGCGCCCCTCTTCTCGTCTTCCCGCGGTGCACGTTTGCCCTTACCGTTACGGGTGCGGAGCCCTTGCCGTGGAGGGTTGTGCCCCAGCAGGGGGTGCGCCTTGTGGGAATATCCGCACCCTGTGGAGCTGCTCAAGGTAATCCGCTGGTTCAAATGTCCTCTTCAGGCAGAGAGAGCTTGAGCAATCTTTGGGAGAGAGCTTCGCAGGATGGGGTTATCGAACGGCTTGTCGCGCTGGCGGATGGGTCGGGGCCTCAAGGAATCCTCGGGGTCAACGTGTCAAAGGACGATGGTCAAAGCTACCAGATAGCCGTCGCGTCGTCACGTGAGGCGCCGGTATGGGCGGATGAGATGCATGTTCCATCTGGTCTTTGGGCCGTGTTCGATTGTACGGGCCCTTGCGACACGGCGACGGCGGAGTGCTATCGCAGGATCTACTCCGAGTGGTTGCCCTCGTCAGGATACAAGCTATCGGGAGACGTGAGCATCGAGGTGTATCCGCAAGGAGAATTCTCGTCCGCGTCATATCGCAGCGAGATATGGGTGCCCATCTCGAAGCGGTTCGGTGCATAGCCATCCTTCCTTCTGTTTGTTGCGGGCTGACCGCGTGGTTCGTCCATAAGGACGAGGAGAAGGAGAAATACAACAATGAAAGAACCCTGCGCCGGTGAGGTCCATCAATCTGTTGGCGGGTTGATGATGGCGGGACTCATGCTCGCTTTGTTCATAGCTGCGCTTGATTCCACCGTGGTGGCAACGGCGCTGCCAACGATTTCGGCTGCCTTAGGTGGGGCGGAGCATTATGCCTGGCCTCTGACTGCATATCTTGCTTCAAGCACTGTGTCCACGCTCCTATGCGGCGGCCTTGCGTTTCATTTCGGTTTGAAGCGAACGTATGCGTTCGGCCTGACTCTCTTTGCCATAGCGTCTGCGTTGTGTGCCGCGGCTCCCACCATTGAGGCGCTTGCCGCGCTTCGCTTGCTTCAGGGTATTGGCGGCGGCTTGCTAGAAGCCGGCGTCTTCATAGCCGCCGCAGTGATGCTGCCACCGCGCGATAGGGGTCCCTATCTTGGGACAGCGTCCGCAATGTACGGTGTGGCGAGCGTAATAGGACCCGTGATTGGAGGGGCCGTTGCCCAAGGGCTGTCCTGGCATGTCATATTCGTTGTGAACATTCCGATCGCGATTGTTGCGCTTGCGCTATCGTCAAGTAGTCTGTCAGGTAGGGGCGAAAGGTCCCGTGCAACGCAATTCGATGCGGCGGGAAGCGCGCTAGCATCGTTGAGCGTATTAAGCCTCGTTGCCCTGTTCAGTTTGGCGGGCGGCGCGTTCCCCTTGGTATCTCTTCGGGCAGCCGCTCTTATAGTGCTATTTGTTATCCTCACGTTTGCCCTGTACAGGGTTGAGGCTGCTGCGAGTGCTCCCGTGATTCCCATGGGACTGTTCGGCCGCCCTAGGGTTGTCGCAGGATTCATCTCGGGCTTCTGCGTGCAGTTTGCGCTCATGGCGGGCGTGACGTATCTGCCGCGGCTTTTGCAGGAATCGATGGGTATCGCCGCCGCCTTATCGGGCGCGGCGCTCATTCCCATGACGCTTGCCCTCATGCTTGGGAGCAACGTATCGGGCGTCCTGTTCAGGAAGAGCGGTAGACTTCGGGCGATCGCGCTGACATCTTCGTCTTTGGTCTTAGCCGCTGCCGCAGCGTTCATTGTTCGGGCGCAAGGCTTGACCGCGCCCTCTGTTACATTGATCGCTACGGCGCTTGGTCTGGGCGTTGGCGTGGGAATGCCGGTTTCCAATCTATCGGCGCAGACGGGGGCAGATGCCCGCGACGCTGGCAAGGCAACATCCACGGCGATGTTCTTTAGGGGGTTTGGCGGAACCGTATCCACCGCTGTGTGCGGAATGCTTGCCCCTACCGCATCCCCTGTCGGTACCGCATGGACGTTTTGCGCCGTGCTTGCGTCTGCGGTGGTGGGCATTGCTGTGTCGCTATCTATTGCAAGAAGAATCTCGTCCTAAATGATTCCAAGGTGATGCTTGTACCAGCGCCTAGGTGCGGCATTATTGGTTGAATTTCGGCGTTGCTCTTTTTGCAAGAATTTTATTCGCTCCATCTGCGCAGATTGGGCAAGATTGCCCCCAATAGCGACGCGCACTCGTCCACGGACCAGTCCATGTTCTGGGCCATGCGCGGCGCGCAGTCCTCAATCATCTCTTCCATGGTGGTCTCGTAGGTATACGCGCCCTGGTCGTAGCACCAGCGGCAGAAGTCTTCGGTTTCGGTGCCGTCCGCTTCGTGTCCATGCTGGTCGGGACCGGTGAACATCATGCCGCAGCTTTGGCAGTAGTGCTCGGGCATGTCGAGCAGGCGCGTCACAGGGACGTCGAGCTCGCACGCGATGAGCTTGATCATGTCGATGCTGGGCTCGGTCGCGCCGGTCTCCCAGCGGCTGACTGCCTGGCGCGTGATGTGGAGGCGCGCTGCGAGTTCTTCTTGGGTGAGGCCGCGTTCGCGTCGGGCTTGAGTCAGGGCGTCTTTAAGCAGGATCATGGCGGATCTCCTCTGATTGGGGCGTGGACGGCGGGGTTTTGTCCTGTCGCTTGCCCGTGATTATCCTGCATCGCCCCTTGCTGGTCGAGCAACGGGTTGTTGCTTGGAAGAGGGGTGGGGGTCCAATTCCGGTGCTATGCTTTTCTTCTCGTGGCGATAGCCGCTGCGATGGCGACGAGCAGGACGATGGGCGCGATCCGCACAAAGACCCATTCGAACCCGTGGAGCAACGTTGCGGCCGCCGCGTATTCCGGATTGGAGAAATCCCATTCGAGATACGAGCCCCCGATCGCTGCCAACGCGAGGAGGACAAGTGCCGTGACAGCGGCGATAGCGATGCAAAGGGCGTGCAGCACACGTCGCTTGGATTCCTGCGCTCGTGCGAACTGGTCGTTCAGCACCTCGAGTTTTTCGGAGAGCGCCTGTATGCCTTCGGGCTCGGATGCGGGGACGGTCTTGCCCAGCAGTGTGCTCACCGGGGTGTCGAGCACCTCTGCGATGGCGACGAGCATCTCCGCATCGGGCACGGAGAGCCCGCGTTCCCATTTAGATACCGTCCGCCTCACTACGTTCAACTTGAGCGCGAGTTCTTCTTGCGAAAGGCCCTTCGATTTCCTGAGGGCTTGGATGTTCTCGTTCAGCATGGGTGGATCCTTTATCTCGCCTGGTTCCTACGTTACCGCAATGTTGTCCTCAGATGGTCCGTTGCCGCAAGCAACAGGTTGTAACATTGGTGAGGACTGTTTGAGTTCGCATGGGATACAAGCTGCTGAAACTCGATATGAAGATGTTCGATTGCCCTTGTGCGCAGTTTTCGAAATCAGGGCTAGGTCCTTCGTTTTTTAAAAATGATTGACCTGCCTTTACGGAGGGGCTTGCGAGCGCCTATGGCATACAGTCCGAGGCGCTCCATTTTTATGATTTCAACGATACTGACCTGATTGCTTAGGCTTTTTTCAATTTGCCGCGACATATGGGTTCGAGCCTGTTGCAAACGAGCGCTATTCCGCGCTCAAGCCGACTTTGTCTTTCATGAAGTCTTTTCTAAAGAAGTGGGCCGCTCGGTATGCTCAGATTGAGAGTGACTCCGATCGGGATGACTATGAAAGATGGAAGGACAGCTTTGCAGCAGGCTTTGATCCGTCCCAGTTTCCCCTTTGATACGAATATGATCCGCGAGAGTCCTAGGTGCCGATTAAGCCTTGGCAAAATAGGATGCAGTCCAAGAAGCTGCCCGAGCCAAGGGCGCGGTGTACCCCTGCAAAGACCCAGCTGGATTTGGCCTGAGAGGCTGATCTCTCCCTCGCAACACTACGTTCGGATGAGCAGGGGGCTAGAGAGCAAAAATATGCGGCGCTTCAAAAACTGTCCAGTGCTCTTGAGGTGAAGAGGGGAGCGCTTGTATTTACCGATTTCGGAAGTCCTGTTCAAGCTGCTCATGTGTTATTTCAGCTCTCGGCTTCATATGGATTGATTCCGGTTCAGCTGGAAGAGGGGTCGGAGCTTCTAGCGAGAGCGCCTGTTCCCAACTCTTTTCTTTTTGAATGGGAGAAGAGGTACGAAACGCGCGTGAAGCAGGCCGATGACTACGACGAATTACTTGATTAGTTCGACTATTTCGAGCACGATAAGTCCGATGACTATGTCGAGAAGTTCCGTCAGCATGCGGCACGCCAACCGAATGGCTCACTGCTTATTGACGGCCATGTCTATAGCGATTTCTGTCTTTTCGACGATCGCTTCAAGAGGGGCTATGCGCTTGCTTAGCAAGTGCTTCTACCATTGACGAGTCGGAACATATTGCTTTGGGACAGGCTGTTGGGAAGGGAGAGGATATGAATAAAGAAGCGAAATTGGGCGATGGAGTCGCCAATGAGTTAAGGGAAGAAATCAATCGCGAGCTGTCTTCGACGGCTAAGAGTTTCATTCGAATCCTGTTTGCATACCTTAACGATTAAGTTCAGGGTATCGATTTTGATGATCTTCTAGGAAAACTGAGCAAGAAAGACGAGGACGAGATTATGTCCCTTTGGTCTTCTCAGCTCGTAGAAGAAGGCCTAGTGCCAAGTGGGTATGGCGGCTTGCCGATTGATTTACTTATTGAAAATCTGCATCAAACGGGCTATGTAGACGGCCTCTATAGCGGGTACGTTCTTGCAATGATCTCGTTGGTAGATAACAATGCGCCTCGCGAGCCGATTGCTTCTGTAAAAAAATGATCTTTTTCCTAAGCCTATAGCATTGCGCTATAGAGATTGCCATGAGTTGGTTTCGCGCCTTGATGATGAAAAATACCGCTGGGTCAAATGCCTGACGAGGGATGATCCAGCTGATTAAAGATCTCGAATTAACTTTTTCGTTTTATGCGTGAAGACCAAATGAGTATCAAACGGCGATGAAAGAACGCCTGATGGAACGGGCCAAGGCAATACGAGCGCCCTATCTACCTGCTGTGCTCATTATCGAGTGGGAATAGCAGGAACTGGCTTCTGAACTCGCGTTTTGGTGCTGTCGAGTACCGCCTGATACTGTTTCGGCATCGCCGCAGAGCAAAGCCACCAGCGACATTGGCGAGTACATTCGATTATCGAGCCTCCGTTCCCGTGCTGGGACGGAGGCTTTTGCTTTGCCGTTTTATTCCCTGTTACCTGCGATTTCGCTATTAACTCCTCGTGTTTCAAGACAGTAAGGTACGGGGCGGTATTCGGGGGAACGAGGGCAAGGCTTTATCCCGAGTGAGTAGACGCGCGGAATTTGTCCCCGAGGGAAACGGGGTCGTTTCTGGGTCCGTGAAACTCGAATCGATCCCAATGGGCGTGTCAGCGGTCTCCGTATGGCGTTTTCCTAGATGGTTAATGTGGAGTAAAGCGTGGCGCGGCGTCGCCACCCGTCTGCACCGCCCGCTCGCGCGTCTCCGGTAAGCGTTCCGTAAACGCTTCTCGGTGCTCTTTTCGCCCGTGGCTCACGTCCTCTATGATTAATGTGAAATGATCTCGTCCGAGAGGTTGGGGCTGCCGTGGACATGCTGATGGGACTCGTCACAAGCGTCTTGCTCACAGCTCTCTGTCTGGTCGTGCTCGTGGGAGACATCAAAGGCTTTCTGCTCGACCGCAAGCTCCGGGTCCGGGGTTACACGCGGCTCCGTTACGTCTTCCAAAGACTCGTGCATGACGAGGATGGGACCCTCCGCTGGCGCGAGGAGAACCCGAGGCAGTGGCGCTGCGCGACAACGGGCGATCCGGAGCATGACGACTCGCTGTTCTTGGGCACGCCGGTATACGTGTGCGAGCAGACGGGTGAGGAAGTTGTCCTGCGGGACACCTTGCAGCCGAGTTGGGCGACTTGGGGGGGGGATGATTTGTACAGCTGCGGGCCGGAGTACCCGCTCATCGACTACCTCGCGCCCGACGGGACGCTGTTCTTCGGCGAGCCGAAGATTCCGGAGACGATCAATCCGCGCATGGACGCACTGCTCGCGATGCTTCTACCGTTCTTCGTCTTCGGGATCGTCGAAACCGGTGCGGCCGTGCTGGGTGACCTTCTGGGGTGATGGGCGCTCTCTCGGAGGCGGGGGCGCAGATCGCCCGCACGCGCCTGCCGGGGTGGCTCTCCGAGTTCGTGCTCGCCTGCGTGGGCCTGCGTGAGTACGTGGCCCTCATGAGCGCCCTCACGGGCGGCCTCCAGGAGTAGCGGCACCTGCTTGTTGTTGCGGGACAATCTCTGCCCGATCGATGGGATTCCTATATCCGCGGGCACGCGGGCATAGGAAATGATTTGCACCGGGGCAACGGCGTTCCCGAGTCGATGTGACGCCAGATGGCCATGCCCTCCTTGTGAAATCCTCATCTCGTTTCATGCATGTTCGTGCGAGGCGATGGGACAATCCACTCAGGTATCTGCCCATTCGCCTTGCCTGGCATGCCTTACGCGACGCCGACCAGGTACGTCAGGGTCTCCCGAAGGCTCGTGTCGTCCACTATCCACGTGCCGTCATCGCCTTTGGAGAGATAGGCGCTCAAATAGCCATCGTCTCTTATCGCGGCTTTCGAGAGCGCCTCGTTGAAATAGGCACTCATCTGGGCCTTCTGCTCGTCTGTGAGCGCGACGGCAACTCCATCGGGTCCATATGTCCCGTAGAGTCTGTTGCTCAAGACGTAATCGGATGTCTTGGTGTAGAAGTCGTTGAATATCCGGTAGATGTCGGGGGACGTGACGTCGAACGCCGCGAACCCCGTGCCGTCGCCGTAGGCCTGGGCGCGGTTGAGCCGGTAGTCAATGGTGCCAAGGAACCACTTTTCATAGGCAGTGGCATCGATACCGAGCTCGTCGGCCGTGTAGCCGAAGTTGGTCTTCAACTGACGGTCGAGCCCACGTTTGATGAGGTCGCCCGTTGCGGGATCGTCGAAGAGATTGTCAAGACGCGCGGTCGCGGCATCGGAGACTGCTCTGTCCTCGGCTTCGGCATCATCTTGCGCCTTTGCCGCGTCATTCTCCTCCGTGTCGTCGTCCGATTCGCCCGTCGCCTCGATTAGTGGCACATTCGCGCCGATAATCGAGGTGAGGGCCGCTGAGCCGCAGACGGCGACGATACCGAGCAGCAGTGTGACGAGAAAGATGGCACCGACGACGATACCATAGCCGTTGATGCCCCAGCGGTGCCCAGTAGTCTTCTCCGTGCCGGAATCATCGTCCGAGACGGACTCCGGTTCGGGTTCGGCCCGGTGCGACACATGCCGGCCATCTGTTGCCCTTTTCTTGGATTTAGCCTTGAACGCGGTCTTGGCCTCGGTCCGGACCTTGGTTGCGGTGGCGGGGACGGCTTGCGGATTCTGTGCTTCCGCCTCCTCCGGTCGTTCCGCGCGGCTCGCCGACCCCACGCGCTCATCGCGCGTGGGGTCGGCGAGCGGCATAATGGGATCGCCAGCGTTAAACGGGTCGATGTCCCCGCTGCCGTCGGATGATCTCGGAAAAAAACGGTTGCGAGCCATGTCTCCTCCTGATGCCGATGGGCCGGTGCCGGTTAGACCACGGCATCCAACCTAGCGCTTGTCATCGGTGGCCTTCGTGGCGGCCAGCATCTGCTCGAACATCGAGGCTGACTGCGAAAAATCGCTCGGCAGCACGACCGTCGAGGTTTTACCCGTGCGAGCGAACTCCGTCATCATCTCGGACCATTGCGTGAACATGAACAGCTGGTTGGCCTCGTCGTTGCCGATGCCCGTCTCCTGGATGATCTCGAGGGAGTCCTTGATGCCCAGCGCGATAGCCTTGCGCTGGGCGGCGATGCCTTCACCGGCCTTTTCCATAGCCTCCGCCTCGGCGGTCGCCTCGGTGACACGCTTGATGCGGTCGGCCTCGGCGAGCTCCTGCGCGGCGGCGCGCTTGCGCTGGGCGGCGTTGATGTCGTTCATGGAGTTCTCGACTTCGGCCGGCAGCGCGATCTTGGTGATGAGCGTGGAGACGAGCGTGAAGCCGTAGGCTGCCATCTGCCCGGAAACGGTGGCGTTGACGTCCTTGGCGATATCGTCCTTCTTGGCGAATACCTCGTCGAGTGTATAGACCGGGATGGAGGAGCGCAGGGCGTCGGTGATGAAGTCGCGCATCTGCGCCACGGGTTGCTGCAACATGTAGTAACTCTTGTAGACACCGGACTGCGCGGGCGTCTCTCCGCGCTCGTAGCTCACGTGGTATTGCACAGAGACCTCGAGGCCGATGGTCACGTTGTCTTGGGTCTTGACGTCGATATCGAAGCCGTTTTTCATGGTGCGGAGGCTCACTGTCGCCGCCTTGCGGTCGATGAATGGCACCTTGGCGTGTAGGCCCGCGCCCAGGATGGCGCTGAAACGCCCCAGACGCTCGATGATAACGGCGTTTTGCTGTTTCACCACGAAGAACGCGTTGAAGGCCAGCACAATCAGGACGACGATCAGGATGACGGCTCCCAGGCCGCCGCGGATGACGGCTCCCAGGCCGCCGCCGTTGAGGAAAGATACGATGGAATTCATGTCGCTCCTTCGGTCAGGCTGGATACGTGCTGCAGGATTCCTGGTTGATTTCCGGTCTCAGCCGAACACATTGAGCAAATAGGCCGTTCCCGCACCT
>CEAZ01005714.1_pt1 | contig 54317 bp, 51 predicted proteins | sample 557361 | NCBI WGS metagenome assembly CEAZ01 (sample SAMEA3182074, study PRJEB8094) | gut metagenome | biome: human; feature: gut; material: Stool; isolation source: human stools | place: Canada | collected 2012-02-22 | reverse complement strand
TATTGTCAAGTATATTTTACATAATTTCAAAAATACTTTCATTTGGCTGTTTTGGAAAATTAAATCCGTTACGAAACCTGTCAACTAAAACAAAACAAGACAAGCCCATATTTCAGAGCTTGCCTTGTGGAATTACTCACCGTCACGCTGTATTGTTTCATTAATAGCACGATTAACAAAGCCGTTCACGCTTTCGCCGTTCTTTTCTGCGTGGGCTTTGATAATGTCCTTTCGACCTTTCGGCACAGCAACATTGATACGGTCATATGCTTTAGCGTTATATCGGTTGTTTGCCTCAATTCTCGCCCTGCTGTTCTTATTTTCTGCCATTTCTTCACCGCCTGACCGTTAAAAATCTATTGACTTCAAATTGTTGTTGTTGTATAATATAGTTGCAAAGGAACGACTTTAGCTGTTTCGCTTGCAACCTTGCAACTAGATTAAATTTTTCAACTTAACCGTCTTGTGCTGCTACACAGGGCGGTTATTTCTTTATATTCTTAATGACTTCATTAAAAGCCACGAAAACAATTGCAAGAGTGCATACCTCGCTTGTTGTTTGCGGTGCAAATTCTGAACGCTCATCAACGCTACGCCCTAAAAACGCTTTACTAAAGCGTTTTCTAAACGGGCTTTCGAATCCCGTTATTCCCGTTATCTTAATCTGAAACAACAATAAAAAGGTATCAGTCTTTTTAACCAATACCCTTTTATGGAGCTGATAACGGGATTCGAACCCGTGACCTCGTCCTTACCAAACTGTTTTATATGTTTTCGTGAGATTTTGCGAGGTTCAATAAACGGCTTTCTAATGCGGTTTTTAGTTATTTAGCTTTTATGAGATTTTATAGGTTGCTGTTTATTTTAGCGGAATTAATCGGCAAATAAACGGCAGAAAAAGGGGCTTGAAATTGTGGGCGTGTTGCGGTTATATTTACTATTTTTGGAACGGCTGTATTATGTAGGTTAATCTTATCTGCATTTCACAACATTACTTTTGCTTTATAGGTTCGACGTAGGTGTAAAGGTAGTATTTTGTAGTAAAATAAGCTTTACTTTTTAAGGTCTCCGAAATCTCCAGATAGTTTTTTAGGGCTTGTAAAATCGGTAAATAGAAAAAGCCGTGTATCTCTTTACGGCGTTACTTTTGTCACCACACGGAAGAAATACACAGCTTGTTGCGTTATTAAATTGTTTAATGCTTGCGGATATACTCAGTTACAAAGCGGCTTTGCTCGGTTGTCAATATTGTTTGCTCTGTCCCGTAGCTGATATATTCGCCGTTATTGCGGCGGCGTTCTATATCCTGTTTGAGGTTATACCGTTCGTTTGAATACTGCCAATGTTGCAAGGCTGTTTCAAGCAGCCAATCACGCTTGTTATAATGCAAGGTCAATTCTCCGTAAAGGCTTTGCAAGCTCCTGTTTTTACGCAGTAATGACACGCCCTTGTGTATATCGGCTTGTACTTTGCTTTTACTTTCTCCTTTGGCAGCGGCAATATTGTCATATGTAACGCCACGCAGATAATACAAGCGTACTAATTCGCCGTTGTTTTCGGGTAGGTCTGCAATAGCCTGTCTGACTTTCTGTTGCAAGTCGGTCAGTTCCAAATTTTCAAAATCTTTTGTACTTGTACTGTCGGCAATGAAGTCAAGCAATTCTGTTTCTTCGCTCTCATCAACAGTTATATTGTATGAAGTTTCCGAAAAAGTTTTCTTTCTGAATTTGGACTGTATAACGCTTTTTATAGAATAAGTCAGATAGGAAGTAAACTTATATGGCTTTGTATCGTCATAGGCTTGTACGGCTTTACAGAGGGCAAAATAAAGCTCTTGCACCATATCTTCTTGATTGATGTAATTCGGCAGAGTATAAGTTGAAAGCTCCTTGAATAAAATTTTCGTCATTAGCTTTTTGACCTGCTCCCACAGTTCGGCGTATAGGTCGGACGCTCCTAACTGAATTTGTACCGCTAATTCTTCGTTAGTCAAGGTATCTGAATTCGGCTTTCTTAATGCTTTCGGTCAAGGTCTTGTGTGAAAACAACTTGCCCTCTGAAATTTTCTTCAGTTCTGCCATAGTGAAATCACCCTTGATATTAAGTATAACAACGGGTGTGTATCCGTTTTCAAGCAAAAAATCTTTAATGCACAACGCCCCGTCCGTTTCGTCTTTTACTGCTGATTTCGGTATTTGAAATTCATTGTGAAAATCTTCTCCGCTGCGGTTTTTATAATCTGCTATGTAATTGTAAAATGAAAATATGCTGTTCATTGTATGCTCCTTTCGTGTCCACAGTTTTATTATTCTGATAATGCGAAAGGTGGGAAAGTGGGAAAATGAGGGCTATTTTTTACCGCTATATATATAAAATAAAAAAATATTTTCCATATGTAAGGGTAGGAAAATCAACCCTTAAAATCCCACTTTCCCACCTTTTACAGGGTTTCGGGTAAAATATCAACGGTATTTTGGAATAAATCGGGGTTTATTCTTGCCCTGATAGCTTGTGAACCGTGTGAATTAAGAATAGAAACTTTGTGGGCTATAAGTTCTTCTTTGAAAAGTTTTTTGCCTAATGCTTTAATACCCGATATCCTGCACCATTCGTTATATTCCCTTTGCACTTCAAGTAGTTTTACTTTTGGTGCGGAACGGTCATCAGGGTTATAAAGTATAAGCCCCTCGTCAATAAATTGCTGAATGTAATCGTTTTCGGCTCTGTAATTGTTTAAAGCCTCTTTTGCTTTTTGTGTTGTAAGCAATCCATATTTGCGGTATTGCTTGTAACCGTCAAGCAACCAATTCAATACCGCTGCTCTGCCGTTGCCTTTTCGTAAAGTATCTTTAAGGCTTGAATCCCTTTCCTCTTCTGAAAAGTGTCTGTTAAAAAGTAATATTTTTATTCTGTCGCTTTCATAAAGTGATGAATCGGCAATAGTAGGCAAGCTATTTGCAGAAATAAATATTATTCCTTTGCATTTAAAGGTTATAGGCTCACAATTCAAGTGTCTTGCAACCATAGTATCATTGCCCGTCATTTCTTTTACAAGTCCTTCGTTGAAACAAACGCCCTTTTGTGGCTCGTTTGCAAGAATAAATCTTGAACCCCTAAGTACAGCAAGGTCGGGGGTTGGCTTGCTGCCGTCAATGTTGTTTGTTCTTGCTAAGGTGTTGAAACTTATTTTCTGCCCGTAACTGCCTAAAGTGTCAAGAACAAGCTCGAACAGCGTACCTTTTCCATTGCGTGTGGTTTTACCGTAAGCAAGAAATAAACATTCTTCGTGTGCCGTTCCCATAAGGGAATAACCTAACGCCCTTTGTAATGCCTGTATTGTTTCGCTGTCATTCTCGCAGATTTCATTTATAAAACTGTTAAAGCGTTCATCTGTTGCACCCTGTATATAGTCGGTGTTGGTGCATTTTGTTATATAGTCTGTTGCCCTGTGCGGCTGAATTTCGCCTGTTTTAAGGTTCAAAGTGCAATTCTTTGTGTTGAATAATTCAGCTCTTTTATCGAAAATGTCGGGAGTTTTACGCAACAGCTTTTTGATATCTTTCAATACCCTTTCACGCCCGTTAGAATTACCTAAACCTCTATACTGCTGCCTGTATGCTGAGTTTATAAGCTCCTCGGCGGTTTCTTCATCTGTCCAGTATTTTGGCTCGCCCTTTGGCTTTGGCGGTATAAGTGCCTGTGCTGCTTTTACAAAGTTCATTAACATTTTGCCCGTTCTTAAATTGTCCTTTATATCGTCACATTCCCACGCAATCCCGTTATATATGTAAAAGCTCTTTTCGGGTGCAATATAGCAAAGGAAATCTTTTGTCAGACTTGCAAAAAATTCAGCTGTTGCAATGTCATCCGCTTTGTACTTCTTCATATCTTCATATGTAAATGGTTGTAGCTGTATATCTTGTGTAACGGTGTTGCCGGCGTTTATACTTTCGCTGAAATCCTGCATTGCTGTTTCTGCCTTGCGGTTAGGGTTATATGTTTCCGTACAATCGTTTATGGCTTTTTGAATGGTGATTTCGCCGTAGGTTGTACCGCCTGTCTTTCTGTCCCATTTTTCACGCATTAAGCCCGACTGTCTGAAAAGGCGGTCAATCGTTGAGCTGTCGCAGCCGCTCCAAAACGCAAGAATATTGCAAAGTGCCAAATCTGCACGGCTTTCATCACCGTTATACTTGCTTGTGTCACCTCTCCAAAGTGAAGGAAATTCAACGCCGTTCTTTGAGCGTGTTGCCTTTTCTATAATTTCGTTGTCTGTCAGCGGCGTAAAAGACTGTGTGGGCATTGTTGCCTTGAACGGCTTACTTTCGGGCTGCTCGTCCTCTTGCATATAGCCTCTGTATATGCAGTCGGCAGCGGTAGAGCGTTCATTCAATGAAGTGTAACCGCCGAACATTTCGCCCGTTACGGTAAAATAGCGGTCGGTCTGATACATTTCAAGGTGTTGTATGCTGTCAATAGGCTTTTTCTTGTTCCATTCCGTGTGGGTGTTGCCGTCATTCTTATAGAAGATATGAACGCCTGTTTTACTAGGTGAAACCTCGGTGTAACTGTTCATATTCTTGATAATGTCAAGTGCCTCTTTTGACCATTCGCCCGTTTCGGGGTTAAAACAATGGTCTATGTCAATTCCACAGTACGGAGCAGACAGAACAAAGCCTATACCGTTGCATTCCTTGCCCTGTACGGCTTTCATTTTAGCCCTTTTGCCGATTGCAGCCTTTGCCTGTTCAAATGTTCCCCAGCTTGTTTTATCGGTTGATTTCGCACCGTAAAGGCTGTTAGGGTTTATGGGGAATTTATCAACCCTTGCCACCCATTGCGGCAGTTCTTTCATTTCCTGCGGTATGTTGTCAAAGTTATTCAATATATCACCGCCTTAATATATCGGTCTGATGTTGTTTGACGGGGTGTATTCGGGTGCGGTTTCGGTTGTATTGCCGCTGCACGAAAGATAATTTATAAGCCCGTCAAGGTTGATTAGTCTTTTTCTGCCGCACATTACAACGGGGATTTTGCCCGATAGTGCAAGGCGGCGTATGTAACATTTTGAAATGGCTGTGTTTTCGTCCATTGCTTTAATCTCGGCGAAACACTCGTCAAGCGTTCGCATTCTTGCAAGTTTCATAGAAAAAATATCCTTTCTGAATTGTATTTACACAGCCGTTTTATGATGTTATAATCTGCTTAGGCTGTGTATCGCTCATATAAAGGCACAAAAGCGGTTAAAGTTGCATTGTTTTATGCAATTTTCTCGAAATTAGTTCAAAATTTCTGCTTGTGTGTGCGGTTATACAGCTTGTGCCGTTGGCTTTCGTGGTGGTTAGTCAACGGCTTTTTCTTTTGCAATTTCTTCAATTGCAGAGAATATACGCTGTTTCTCGCCCTGTGGTAATTCACGGCGTAATTTGCGGCTGAAACTGCTGTCAGCTATGCCGATTTTGTCGGCAATCTCCCACAGCATTACAGCGTTATTCTGTGCCGCCTCTCTAATGTCAAGATTTCTTTGCATAGTCTTTCTTCTCCTTTCGGTTAATGTTGTTGTTTTCAACAATTTTAATTATAACAGTATAGCAGAATAAAATCAAGTATATTTTAGAAAATAAAAATTTATTAAGAATGACTTGTTGTTGTTGACAATTTTAAAAATGAATGATATTATTAAGTTACAGCAATATAACAAGGAGCGTTGCATAATGGATATTAGTATATTTTCAAGGCGATTAAAAGAGGCAAGGCGTGCAAAGGATTTTACACAAGCACAACTTGCGAAACAGTCGGGCGTTACCGCTGCCACGATTTCAGCATATGAGAACACAGACAGCAAAAAAGGCTGTAATCCGTCACTTGAAAACGCCGCAAAACTTGCAGAGGCTTTGAGCGTTTCACTTGATTGGCTCTGTGGCTCAGCAGCTAATAAAAGCAAGGTTGAAACTGTGGACTTTTTAAGAATGCTTGTAAAAATGAGCGACCGCACGGGAATTTCGATAGATAGCGTTGAATTTGCAGACAAAGAAAATCAAGAAACATTAAAGAATGCTTTTAACAGCGTAGTTGATGAAGATGTATTCCGTGATTGTTATTTTCATTGCAATGACACGGGAGAAAAGTTTTCTTATATTGTCAATTTTCTTGCTTTTAGTAATTGGCAAATTGATAGATTCCTTGGAGAATGGCAGAAGATAAAAGCGTTGTATAATAGCAATACAATTGACGAAAACCTTTATAAAATATGGCTTGATAAGCAATTTTCTGATATTGAGCAAAAAGAAAAAGAAGATGAAGAACACCGAAAGGAACTTGAAAAATCGTTATTACAAGGCGGTGATTAAATGGCAAATATACGCAAGCGTAACAAAAGCTATGAAATAACCGTGTCTTGCGGTTACGGGATTGACGGGCGACAGATACGCCGCACAATGACTTATACACCCGAAAAGGGAATGACTGCAAAGCAGATTGAAAAGGAAGTGCAGCGGCAAGCGGTGTTGTTTGAAGAGCAATGCCGTGACGGTGTTGTCGGTACTGACGGAAGAATGAAATTTGCTGACTATGTACCCGTGTACCTCGAAAACGCAAAGCACAGACTTTCACCCGTTGTCTATGAAAAATACTGCCGTATGCTTGAAATCTGCATAGTGCCTATGCTCGGACACTTTAAGCTGAAAGATATTAAACCTATACACATTCAGAGGTTCGTAAACGCCCTTGAAGAACGCACAACCCACCTTGACGGCAAAGAGGGAAAGTTGACACCGTCCACAATTCGCAGATATTACACAATGGTTCAATCGGTGTTGCATAGTGCGTATAAACTCGGTTTAATCGGCACGAATCCAGCCGACAGCGACAGAATAACATTGCCGAAAATTGCAGAGCAAACAACGGAAATCTTCACACAGGAAGAAACAGCCGTGTTGCTTGATAAGTTGGAAGATGAGCCGCTACAGTTCAAATTACTGATACACCTTGCATTAAATACAGGGTGCAGGCGTGGCGAGCTTGTGGGCTTGAAATGGTCTGATATAAACTTTAACACGGGTGTTCTCACGGTCAGCAGAAGCAATTACAAGCTGACAGGCGAAAAGGAAATCAAAAGTAAACCCACAAAGACAGGCAAAAGCCGCACAATCATTTTGCCGCCGTATATGCTGAAAATGCTAAGACTTTACAGAACGGAGCAGATGAAAGCAAGGCTTTTAATCGGCGATAAGTGGCAGGGTGACGGATGGGTGTTTATACAGGCTGACGGAAAGCCTATGTACCCCACAACTCCGACACTGCAATTTTCAAGGTTTTTAAAGCGTGCAGGACTTGAACACCGTAAATTCCACGCACTCCGCCACACTTCGGCAACGCTCTTGCTGAGTAACGGAACGAATATCAAAAATGTTGCTTCAAGGCTCGGACACGCACAGCTTAAAACAACTAACCGCTATGTACACGCCGTTGAAGAGGCAGACCGACAGGCGGCGAATACGCTTGAAACAATTCTAAACACCAACCGCAAAGCAAATGCAGGGTAAAAGCATTGCTTTAAATGCCTTGCAAGCGAACAAAGGCGTAAAATGTAACTTATATTAAAACATAGTAAAAGCCCCGTACAGGTCAATTCTCGGCTTGTATGGGGCGTTTCTGCGTTGATTATTATATTGTTCAGTCAATAAACAGCAAATAGGGCGTGTTAAACTGCATTTAGGGCGTGTTAAAATTCGATCCGACAGCGGCATAGCAGAAATACAGGAATCCACAGGCAAAAGAAAAGCAAGCCCATATTTCAGAGCTTGCCTTATTTAGTGCATATGTTTTTGGCGGGGCGACACTCCCACATCTCCTAACCTCTTGCGAGGGGCAACGGCTGCCCGGTCCGTCCTCAAAAGCACACACAATATTGTTATCTTTCTATTACATTTATGCTTAATATATCTAACATTGTCTGACCGGAAACATATGTGCTCCCGTTCTCAACTATAAAAGTTTCGGGGTATAATTTGTTTTTTGAACCTATTGTTAAATGTACATAGTCTGTGTTACTGCGTTTGTAAAGTATATATTTTGTGAATTTAAGTTTTGTTTTAAAATCAAGTTTGTTTAAATCAAAGTCTATTATAATTTTGTTGCTTCTGTCAAAATTTAACAAATCAGAGAGTGTTTCAAAGTATTGTATTCGGCTTTCGATTAGGTGATAATATTTACTGTTTGAAATAAGACCATCGGTTATTCTGCCGCTTAATATCTGCTTGTATATCTGATTAGGCTTTTTGCCTTTAAGCTGTGTAATATCACTTAACTTTTCCAATCCTAAAAGGTGATAAAAATTTGAAGTAGAAAAGTATATGGAAAAATTTATGTTATTTTCAAGCGTAAATATGTATTCTTTTCCAAGCAGTGTTTGATAAAGTTTTGCACACTCTGATATAGTATTCATATTTTCCTCACGAATAAAGGCACTCCAGATATACCGAAGTGCCTTATTGCTTTTGAAATACGGTTTCTTTGCCTTTAAGACATAGTTGTAAATAGGTTCACCGAAAACCCTCTCGGCACCTCCGCACCAACTCATACAACGAAGAAGAATGCTTCAACGGTGGAGTTACAAGGATAAATACACCTACCTTGTATTATTATTATATTCTATTTTTCAAAAAAAATATACAGGCAAAATTTACAAAGATGATGATTGCTGTTGTTGCAAATTGTATAATTTACAGCGGCATTATTCCGTTGTATCACGCTGTATTGTTTCATCAATAGCACGATTAACAAAGCCGTTCACGCTTTCGCCGTTCTTTTCTGCGTGGGCTTTGATAATATCCTTTCGACCTTTCGGCACTCGCACCTTTAATTCATCATAGTTATTTTTCATATATTTAGCAACAGCTTTTTGTTGGGCTTTACTTACTGCCATTATTTCACCGCCTGACCGTTAAAAATCTATTGACTTCAAATTGTTGTTGTTGTATAATATAGGTGAAAAGGAACGGCACAGGCTGTTCCGCATTTAACCGTTTTATTTAAAAACCGTCTTGTGGTGCGAACACAGGGCGGTTATTTTTTTGCGTTATTTATGTAAGCCGTAGCAAATATAAGTATCAATACTATCATTGTCAAGTATTCCACGCAATCACCCCCTTTTAGAGGTGTCAGAACAACCGCCGCCGTTCCTTTACAAGTATTATTATAGCACTTATATATATCGGGGTCAATAGTGATAATGTACAATATATCGGGTACAAGTTTGTGCATTATTACATCTTGATATATCGGGTACAATATAGTATAATATAGTCACAGGATAAGGAAAGGGGAATGCGAAATGTTAAACCGTTCAATCATCTGCAAGGTAGCGAACAATCTCCGCAAGGGTGGCTATACACTTTCACAGGCTTTTAGAATGGCGTGGAAACTTGCAAAGGGCAAGGCAAGCGTAAAGGTTGCAGGCGTTACCAAAGAACGCAGACAAGAAGCAATAGAACATTTGAGCAGATACAACCCCGAAATGGTCAGCTTTATTCTGAACAGGGAAAGCGATAATCAGTACGACCGCAACGCAATTGCAGTATATGCAAGTGTGGGCAGCGGCAAGGCGTACAAAATGGGCTATATTTCCGCTGCTGTGGCGTGTTTATTAAGCAGCATAATTGATAACATTACAACCGTAAATGCACGCTTACAGGCTATTACAGGCGGTTTTTACGCCGATATGGTGCAGGGCTTGAGATTATCACTTTCAATCTAACCCACACGGGTGCAGGTGATACAGTTTTACGCAAATAATCCGCAGACTGGTACTAATGCGGAACAAATCAGCCGTTGTATAGTTGGCGATATACAGCGGCAATACACGAAAGGGTGTTTACTTAAATGTCAGCCGTAAAAAACACAATGGAAGTTATCAACGGGGCAAATCAGAGAATAAACAATTATTACGATATGTCGCTTGATAACTTAAATGATATTTACCATAACAGCGATAACGCCTTTGAAATGATATGCAATGCTTTCAAATTCGGCTATGTGCAGGGTGCAAAGGCGACAAAAGCGTACATAAATAAACAGCGAAAGGGAGCATAGACAATGGAAACAATGGAAGAAATGGACTTGCTTATTAAGTCGGAGCTTGAAAAGTGCGGAATTCCGACAGATAACCTTGACGGAGCAGTAAACACACTTGCGGACTTCTGCGAGGCTCATAACGATATGAGAAACGCAAATCACAGCGTATTTTATGTGGTGCTTTTAGCGGTGGCATACAAGGCAGGGCGTGAAAGCGCAACAGTTCCACACGGCAAAATGTAAGAGAATGTGAGAGAAAAAGCAAAGGCAGCGGAATAACAACCGTTGCCCTTTTTCCTGCCTTAATATTCTTATGTTTCGCCAAATACCGCCATATGTCCGCAAATGACAGGGAGGGGGGCTATAATATGGGCTGCGTAATATTTCAATGTTCCCCCTACGGTCCTGCGAATGCGAACGCTGAAAATTTTAACGGGGGGGCGTCCCTCTTCACGGGTTCGTCACGGCTTTAATTGTCAACAGCTCCGATATATGAGTATCGCCCCGTTACTTCACGAATACAATTGATAAAGTCACATTGCTTTTGCGAATTGCTCCAACATTTACCAACATTCTTAGTTGCAAATAGTTGCAATATGCTCTGCCGCTGCCCGTATCGTTTTGAAGAAAGCCCATTCAATACCATTGCAGGCGAAAACTTGGCAAAACCCAACAAGCAAACACATACACAGCCGCAATACTCCCACACAGGCAAGTACACTTTGCCCCGTTCCGTACTCTCATAGCTTTGAAATGCCATTTATTACCATAAAATTAACGGCAGTTGTTTCATAACCTTTAGCCGATTTCAGCCCGTTTTCACCTCAATAAACAGCAAATAAACGGCAAAACGCTCTATAATTCATTAATAGAAATAAAATAAACCGCCTTGAAACTGCCAAAAACGGCTTACCAATGCGGTTTATCTTATGGAGCTGATAACGGGATTCGAACCCGTGACCTCGTCCTTACCAAGGACGCACTCTGCCTACTGAGCTATATCAGCATATTTAATTGTAAGGTTGCAACCTTTATAATGTTAATCTCACAAAATTTCGGACATTAACAGCCAAATCATTGATATAAAAAACAGTAAAAATCCAACAATAACAAAATCAAAATTAATTTTACTTTTTTTACACGGTCGCAAAACCACGGTGATTATATCACAAAAACATCGTGATGTAAAGTGTCCACGAAATATAATAACACATTTGCACGGTGATTTCAAATGTTTTTTTAAACTTTTTTGTAAAAAATACGAAAAGATTTGAAAAACACTTGATTATAAGCCGTTTTGGTGCTATAATTTTCTTGTAAATAATGAAAGCTAAAGGAGTGGGCAACAAACCCGCTCCTTATTTATTAGTTTTCACTTTGTTCCTCGGTGCGGTTTATCTGTCTGCAATATTTCGTACAGGGTATTTTTGCAGACAGGAAGGCAGTGAATTTATGGCAAAAAGCAAAGGCGGTGTAACCGTATCAAAAGTATGGGAGCTTTGTCAGCCGATTGTTGAAGGCTTCGGACTTTCACTTTGGGATGTGCGTTATGTTAAGGAAGGTGCAGACCGTTTTCTGCGTGTTTACATTGACAAGCCCGAAGGCATTGACATTAACGATTGCGAAAATGTTTCCCGTGCAATCAACGGCCCTCTTGATGAGCTTGATCCGATTGAGGAGGCGTACTGTCTTGAGGTCTGCTCTCCCGGAATTGAGCGTGAACTTATCCGTGACGAACATTTTATGCAGTTCATCGGTGCGGATATTATGGTTAAGATGCTCCGCCCCATTGACGGCATAGGCAGAGAATTTAAAGGGGTTTTAAAGGATTATTCCGACGGTAAGGTCACAATTGAGGATCACAGCGGTGAGAATGAAATCACAATCAGCAAAAAGGACGCCGCATGGATTAAGCTTGACGATTTTGATTAAAAATTGCAGTTTGAACACTACGGATACACATAACAGCATAACAATTTGTATATAACCGAAAAATAAGAAAAGGATGATTTGGAAAATGACTAACAAAGATTTATTTGAGGCATTGAGAACATTTGAAAAGGAAAAGGGCATTCCTATGGACTATATGCTTCAAAACATTGAAAAGGCAATTTCCGTTGCCTGCAAGAACTACTACGGCGGTAATGAAAATGTTGTATTCAAGGTTGATCCGGAAAAGAACAGCTTTGACGCAAAGCTTGTCAAAACAGTAGTTGACGAGGTTTTTGATCCTAACTTTGAGGTTACTGTTGAGGAGGCTCAGCAGATTAACAAGAGAAAGAAATTTATTGTCGGCGATGAGATTGAAGTTCCGATTGATCCCAAGCACCTCGGTTGGACATCTGTTTCTTCTGCAAGAAATGTTATCCGTCAGGGCATTCGTCAGGGCGAAAAAGGTCAGACTCTTATCGAGTTTCAGAGCAAGCTCGGTGAAATTGTTACTGCAACCGTTGAAAGAATTGATCCTAAGTCGGGCGTTGCAACAATCAAAATTGGCAAGAGCGAAGCTACTCTGCCAAAAAGCGAACAGCTCGGTCATGACGACCTTAAAGAAGGCGACCACATTAAGGTTTATATTGCAGATGTCAAAGACAACGAAAGAGGTCCTCACGCAATCATTTCAAGAACACACCCCGGTCTTGTAAAGCGTTTGTTTGAACAGGAAGTTCCTGAAATCTATGACGGCGTTGTTGAAATAAAGTCAATCTCCCGTGAGGCAGGCAGCCGTACAAAAATGGCTGTTTACAGCTCAAATCCCGATGTTGACGCAATCGGTTCATGTATCGGTAACAAGGGCGCTCGTGTAAACAAGATTGTTGAAGAACTCGGCGGTGAAAAAATCGACATCGTGCTTTACAGCGATGATCCCGAAAAGTACATTTCGGCGGCTCTCTCTCCTGCAAGCGTTTGCAAGGTTGAAATTACAGATGAAGAAACAAAGAGCTGCCGTGCAACCGTTCCCGACGGTCAGCTTTCACTTGCTATCGGCAACAAAGGACAGAATGCCCGTCTTGCCGCAAGACTTACAGGCTGGAGAATTGACATCCGTCCCGAAAGCGGTTTCTACGGCGAAGATGATGACGATGAACCAAAGGCAGAAGAAAAGTCCGAAGATGTTCTCGACCTTGACGAAAGCACAGAAGGCGAAACAGTTGTTTCGGATGAAACAGAGGAATAATCAGATTAAACAGAGAGGGATTTTATGAAGCAAAGAAAAATGCCGTTGCGTAAATGTACGGGTTGCGGAGAGATGAAAGAAAAGCGTGAGCTTATCCGTGTTGTCAAAGCACCCGACACCAAAGATGAAAACGGTGAAATCATTGCAAAAGGCGAAATTTCGCTTGACCTCACAGGTCGTAAGGCAGGCAGAGGCGCATATGTGTGCAGAAATCTTGCCTGCTTTGAAAAGGCTCGCAAGGCACGCCGCTTTGAACGCTCGTTAAGCTGTAAAATCCCTGATGAAGTATATGAGCAGATGCAAAGTGAACTTGCCGCAGCAGACAGCGAGTAGGCGAAAGGATTTTTTATGAACGACAGGATTTTGTCGCTGCTTGGCATTTGCAAGAGGGCAGGCAAGCTGATTACAGGTGCCGACACGACGATTGACTCAATACGAAAAAGCAAGGCAAAGCTTGTTATTTTTGCAAATGATTTTTCAAAGAGCAGTAAGAAAAGCGTGCAAACAGCCGCTGATGAATGCAATGTGAAAACATTGACAATGAACCGAAGCAAAGAGGAAATCGGATTTGCTCTCGGAAAAATCTGCGGAGTTATGACAACCGAAGACAAAGGCTTTGCAGATAAGCTTGAACAGCTTATTGAAAACGAATCGGGAGGAGAATTGTATGATAAAATATAAGGTAAAGGACGCAGCAGCAGATCTCGGAGTTTCAAACAAGGAAATTATTGAGATTCTCGAAAAATATTGCGGTGTTACAAAGAAAACAATGACAACACTCGAGGAAAGCGAACTCGATGTGATTTTTGATGTAATCACAAAGAAGAACAAGGTTGAAAACTTTGACGAATACTTTGCGGCACGCAACAACAAGCTTGACAACGAAAGCAAGCCACAGCAGGAAGATAAGCCCGCAAAGCAGAATGCAAAGGCTGACAATCAGAAGAAAAAGACCGATAAAAACGACAAAAAGCCTAACAACAAGGATGCAAAGCCTGCATCAAAACAGGAAAAGGTTGAAGTTACTCAGGAAAAGAGCGTTGAGGAGTCTGCTCCCCGCAAGCGCAGAGTAATTGACACCCGTGCAACAAATGTTGATGTTGAGCGTTACAACCAGAAGTATGATGACCTTGCAAGCGACAGCTCAAAGGGCAGAAGCACAGACAACATTGTTAAAAAGCAGAAATTCACAAACCGTACCCAGCGTCAAAAGGGCAGACGACAGAAGCGTGAAACAGAGCAGGAGCGTCTGAACCGTATTGCTCTTGAGCGTAAGCAGAAACCGATTACAGTTCAGATTCCTGATGAAATCGTAGTTTCGGAGCTTGCTCTCAGACTTAAGGCTACCGTTGCCGAGGTTGTTAAAAAGGCATTCCTTATGGGTACAATGGTAACAGCAACAGATACAATCGACTTTGACACAGCGTCACTTATCGCCATGGAATTCCACGCAAAGGTTGAAAAAGAGGTTGTTGTTACAATCGAAGAACAGATTATTGATGACAGCGAGGACGATGAGGCAAATCTCGTTGAGAGAGCTCCGGTTGTTGTTGTTATGGGTCATGTTGACCACGGTAAAACTTCAATTCTCGACGCTATCCGTCACGCAAATGTAACAGCAGGCGAGGCGGGCGGTATCACACAGCATATCGGTGCTTACAGAGTTATGGTAAATGGCAAGCCTGTTACATTCCTCGACACACCCGGACATGAGGCATTCACAACAATGCGTGCAAGAGGTGCTCAGGTTACTGATATCGCAATCCTCGTTGTAGCCGCCGATGACGGTATCATGCCGCAGACAGTTGAGGCTATCCACCATGCAAAAGCCGCAGGTGTATCTGTTATTGTTGCCATCAACAAAATGGATAAGGTCGGCGCAAATCCCGAAAATGTTAAACAGCAGCTCACAGAGTATGAGCTTATTCCGGAGGAGTGGGGCGGCGATACACCGTGTATTCCTGTTTCCGCAAAGACAAAGGAAGGTCTTGACGATCTTCTTGAAATGGTTACTCTTGTTGCAGAGATGAAAGAACTCAAGGCTAACCCCGACAGAGCCGCAAAGGGTACTGTTATCGAGGCAAGACTTGACAAGGGCAGAGGTCCTATCGCAACCGTACTCGTTCAGAACGGTACACTTCACAAGGGCGATACAATCATCGCAGGCACTTGCGTCGGTCGTGTAAGAGTTATGACAAACGATAAGGGCGAAAGAGTTACCGAGGCAGGTCCTTCTGTTCCTGTTGAAATCACAGGTCTTGACGAAGTTCCGGTTGGCGGCGATATCTTTGACGCAGTCTCCGACGAGCGTCTTGCAAGAACTCTTGTTGACCAGAGAAAGGCCGCTAAGAAGGAAGAAATCTTCAACGCACAGACTAAGGTTACTCTTGACAATCTCTTTGACCAGATGAAACTCGGTGAAATCAAGGAACTTCAGATTATCGTTAAAGCCGATGTACAGGGTTCTGCCGAGGCTGTTAAGCAGTCACTTGAAAAGCTTTCAAATGACGAGGTAAGAGTAAATGTAATTCACAGCGCAGTAGGTGCAATCAACGAGTCCGATGTAATGCTTGCAGAGGCATCTAACGCAATTATCGTAGGATTCAATGTTCGTCCGGATGCGGTTGCCGCAGAAAATGCAGAGCGTTCGGGCGTTGATATGCGTCTTTACAGCATTATCTACGATTGTATAAACGAAATCGAATCTGCTATGAAGGGTATGCTTGCTCCTAAGACAAGAGAAGTTGTTCTCGGTATGGCTGAGTGCCGTAATGTTATCAAGATTAAGTCAGTCGGCACAATCGCAGGTTCATATGTTAAGAGCGGTAAGATTCAGCGTGGCGCAAGCGTAAGAGTTATCCGTGACGGTATCGTTATTGCAGATGACGCAATTGCATCTCTCCAGAGATTCAAGGACGCTGTCAAGGAAGTTAGCGAAGGCTACGAATGCGGTATCGGTCTTGAAAGATTCAACGACCTCAAAGAGGGCGATATGTTCGAGGTTTATACAATCGAAGAATACAGGGACTAACTTGCAAAGCAAATCAGTCGGTGAATTCCGCTGTGACGGATGAAATCGTCCTGCGGTCGGTTGTTTGTCAAATCAAAAACGGCACAAATTTACCGTTATTTTGCAGGGGGCGGTCATTGGGCGCCCGCAGGTAACGGCAGAAATTTTCAGTTTAAATAAATACTGTATAGTTCAAGTCAGTAGCTGTAAAATAACAAAATATTTCATCAAAGCGGGCGGCCGATGACCGCCCCTACGGAAATAAGACAAAAGGATGTGATAGCATGGGAAGCCATAGAATTGAAAGAACAACAGAGGACATCAAAAGAGAGCTTACTGCTATTTTCAGAGAATTAAAAGACCCACGGGTTCAGCAGGCGTTTATCTCTATCGTAAGAGTTGAGGTTACAAATGACCTTTCATACTGCACGGTACAGATCAGCGCAATTGAAGGTCTTGACAGAGCCAAAGAGGCTGTCAAGGGCTTAAAGTCTGCCTCTGGCTTTATCAGACGAGAGCTTGGACACAGACTCCATCTTCGTCATGTTCCCGAACTCATTTTCCACGCAACAGACAGCATAGAATACAGCGCAAACATCAGCCGTATTCTCAACAGCCTTGACATTAAGGAAGACGAGGAAGAAAATGATGAATCTGTATGAGGTTGCCCGTTTTCTTGAGGCACACGATAATTATGATATTCTGACTCACGCTTATCCTGACGGTGACACCCTCGGCAGCGGATTTGCACTCTGCCTTGCGCTCCGCCAAATCGGCAAAAAAGCAAGAGTTATCACAACAGGTGTTCCGTCAAAGTTTACCTATCTTCAGAAGAACATAGAGGAAGATTATTTTACAACCGAAACGGTTGTCAGCGTTGATGTTGCGGCTGACAGCCTTCTCGGTTCAAATATGGGCAAATATATCGGCAAGGTTGATTTGTGCATTGACCACCACGGTTCAAACACATTTACCGCTAAGGAAAAGTTTGTTGACAAATATGCGGCGGCAAACTGCGAAATTCTCTACAAGCTGTTCCTCAGAATGCACATCAACTTTACAAAGGACATTGCAGACTGCCTCTACACAGGCATTTCAACCGACACCGGCTGTTTCAGATACACAAACACAACCGCTGAAACCATGCGTGTTGCCGCAAGTCTTATGGACTTTGGCTGTAACACCGCATACATAAACAAGGCGATGTTTGAAACAAAGTCGAAAAACAAAATTCAGCTTGAAAGAGCCGTTTATGAGTCAATGACCTATTGTGCAGACGGCAGGTGCGCAATAATTTACACAACGCTTGATATGCTCAAAAAGCTCAACACGGGTGATGACGAAATGGAGGGACTTGCCTCTATTCCCCGTCAGATTGAGGGTGTTCTCATCGGAATCACAATGCGTGAAAAAGAGGGCGGATTCTTCAAGATTTCCGTTCGTACAAACAATAATATCAATGCCTCGGATTTCTGTTCGCAGTTCGGAGGCGGCGGTCATCCTGCGGCGGCAGGCTGCTCAATTGAGGGCGACCTTGAAACCGTAAAGACAACGCTTGAAAAAGCTGCGGAGAAGTTTTTATCATGAGCAATCTTAACGGTGTACTGCTGATTGACAAGCCGAAGGAATTCACCTCGTTTGATGTTATTGCCGTTGTTCGCAGACTGACAGGACAAAAAAAGCTCGGTCACACGGGAACACTTGATCCGAACGCAACGGGCGTTCTGCCTGTTTTGCTCGGAACTGCAACGAAAACGCAGGATTTGATTCTCAATCATGACAAGTCATACACGGCAGAATTTCAGCTTGGCAAAACCACCGACACCCTCGACATCTGGGGTACGGTGACGGGAGAATGCGAGTCTTCGGTTACAGAGGAGCAGCTTCGCAGAGTAATTCCTGAATTCACGGGCGAAATTGAGCAGATTCCGCCGATGTACTCTGCCGTGCAAAAGAACGGTCAAAGGCTTTATGACCTTGCAAGACAGGGAATTGAAGTTGAGCGTGAGAGCCGAAAGGTTACTGTCTATTCTCTTTCGCTTGCAAATTTTGACGAAAAAGCACAGACAGGCACGCTTGAAATTTCCTGTTCAAAGGGTACTTATGTACGCACGATAATTGATGACATAGGCAGGGTTCTCGGTGTCGGTGCGGTTATGACGGCACTTTGCAGAACCTCGGCTTGCGGATTTTCGCTTGACGAGTGCATAACGCTTGACGAGCTGAAAAGCATCTGCGAAAACGGAAATGTTGAAGAAAAACTGCGTTCCGTTGAAAGTCTGTTTATGAGTTTAGGCTATCTTGCCGTATCGCCTGCGCAGGCAAAACGATTTGCAAACGGCGGTGCGTTGAGTGCCGACAGAACATATCTTGCCAAGTCGGGGTACGAGAACGGTCAGCTTTTCAGAATGAAAACCCATGATGGTGATTTTTTAGGCATAGGCATTGCCGACAAGCCGAATAATCTCATCAAAATATATTTTCAAAACTGCAGGTAGCGTGTCGCTACGCCCAATTCGTGAAGACAGTTTGCGATAGTTCAAGCATTATCGCCCGAGCGTTGCTTTTAAATTGAAAGTTGAAAATTGAAAATGAAAAAATGCGGTTGATGGTGAGCCACCGCACTCAATTCGAGAAGATAGTTAGATAAAGAAATTGCATTGATGCCCGATACAGCATTGATGCATTTTTTGTTTATATGAAAGTTATTGCACTACTTTCATCATATCAAAACATATGTGTATAAACATAACATTCCATCAAAGCGGGCGTCCGATGAACGCCCCTACAGATGAACAGAAAAATTGATAGTTAATCATTTCGTGTTTGCACACGATACGATTGGCGAACACGGTTCTCCGCTACATTATTTTGTGCAATAAAACAATTTGTTTGCAGGATTCACTTTACAGTCATTTTGCGTCACTATAATATGGGTGTAAAATGAATTTGGAGGTATATTTTATGGAAATTCTGAAAGTTGAAAAGCTTACAAAAACCTACGGAAGCGGTGAAAACCTTGTCCATGCGGTTGACGATGTTTCGTTCTCGGTTGAAAAGGGCGAATTTGTTGCCATTGTCGGTGCAAGCGGCAGCGGCAAGTCAACTCTTCTTCATCTCATCGGCGGTGTTGACCGTCCCACAAGCGGAAAAATTTTTGTTGACGGCAACGATATAAGCAAAATGAATGATGACAAGCTTGCCGTATTTCGCCGCAGACAGGTGGGCATTGTCTACCAGTTCTACAATCTTATCCCGATTCTGACTGTTGAAGAAAACATCACGCTCCCCTGTGACCTTGACGGCAGAGGTGTTGACAGAGAACGACTTGAGATGATTCTTGATTCGTTCGGACTGCGTGCAAGAAGAAAACACCTTCCAAACCAGCTTTCGGGCGGTCAGCAACAAAGAACATCTATTGCCAGAGCGCTCATTAACAATCCGTCTCTTGTGCTTGCCGATGAACCGACAGGCAACCTTGATTCAAAGTCAAGCGACGAGGTTATGAGTATGCTCAAAATGTGCAATCAGAGTTACGGACAGACTGTTATAATGATTACGCACAACCTTGACATTGCAAAACAGGCAGACAGAATCATAACAATCAGCGACGGCAAAATTGTTGAGGAGGTTTGATTATGAAACTTCTCAACAAGCTTACTCTTAAAAACCTGCGACTTAACAAGGTGCGTACAATTGTTACAATCGTGGGAATTATGCTCTCGGCGGCACTCATCACGGTAGTTTCGGGAATGGCACTCAGCGGACGACAGACTATGATTGACGGTCAAAAAACCTGGTCGGGCAATTATGATGTTGCACTTGATATTATCGACACCGCAAAAATTGATAAAATCCGACAGAACCGCAATGTTGAAAATGCCTTTTATAAAGAAAGGCTCGGATATGCCAGGACAAAAAATGCTGACGGCGAAATCTGCGATTACAGCGTTCTTGCCATGAGCGAAAATACCTACGGCAACTGTTTTAAGATAGACCTTATAAAGGGCAAGTTCCCCACAAATTCGGGTGAGGCTGTTGTTACAAAATCGTTTAAAACACAGGACGGAAAAGATGTGAAAATCGGCGACAAAATCACACTTGATGTCGGTGTGCTTACCGACAAGGACGGCAATGTCCTTGATGAGGAAGGCATTCATAATTTGTTGCAAAAAGATTTTAATAAGTGCAGCATTATTGACACGGTAAAAAGAACCTATACCGTAACGGGTATTATTGAAAGACCGAAAACGAGCGAACTCTATGATCCGTCAAATCTTTCTATGATATATACCGTGTCTGATGAAAAAGCACCTATCGAGGCAATCAGAACAAAGCATATGAATAAGCTGTATATCGCCTATACTCCTCAGAGCGAAGGCAATTATCTTCAAAATACAGCGGATATTTTAGGCTTTAAAGCTGATGATATGAGTAATGTAATCAGCGATGAAATTTCACCCGAAGATCAGCAGACCTCTGGAATAAATGCATACGAATTCAATTCCATACTCCTCAGTATGAAAGGCTACGGTTCAAATGACGCAACAAATACTGTGATTTTCAGCCTTGCCGTTATTATCATTATTATAGTAATGCTTGCAAGCGTGTTTGTAATCCGCAACAGCTTTGCAATTTCAATTACAGAGAAAACGAGTATGTACGGTATGCTTGCGTCGGTCGGTGCAACCAAAAGGCAAATCCGCAGGAATGTGCTTTTTGAGGGATTTATTCTCGGCTTAATCGGTATTCCTCTCGGCATACTTCTCGGACTCGGTGTAAACGCAATTCTTATTACAATACTCAACAGCGTTCTCGGGGATATGCTGAACGGAGCAAAATTTGTCTTTGTAACTCCGACAATTCCGATTATTTGTGCAATTGTTCTTTCGGCTGTTACTATATTCTGTTCATCATTCTTCATTGCACTTCGTGCGTCAAGAATTCCGCCCCTTGTTGCAATCAGAGGCAACAAGGATATCAAGGTGAAGAACAACAAATCCTACCGCACCTCGAAACTTACAAAAAAGCTTTTCGGTGTAGGCGGTGAAATCGCCTCAAAGAGCCTTAAACGCAGTAGGAAAAAGTATCGCACAACGGTTATCTCAATTGTAGTCAGCGTTGCAATGTTCATTGCAGTTTCGGCATTTATGGACTACGGAATGACATATACAGAGCATTACTACGGCAAAACAGACTACAGCTATATGGTTTCCGGAATTGATACAAAGCAGGCTCAGACAATTGAAAAAATGCCTGAAATTGATAATTATCTGACAGTCGGTTTACAGTACGGTCATGTGTCGGCAGATGTGCCTGTTAACGAATGCGGAGAAAATTTCCTTTATGACAATGCTGACGGTACAAAGTCATTCAGCGTGGAATTTCTTGAGTTTGAACACGATACATTTGTTAAGATTTGCAGGGAATTGGAACTTGACTACAACAAGGTCAAGGGCGGTGTACTTGTGTATTCTCAGGTAACCCCCGATAACAGTGAGAGTGGCAACTCTTCAAAGCCAATGAAACTGTTCGGCAAAACCGCTCCGACAAAGTTTATCGTTTACGGAAATGATGATAACGGAAATGAGCTGATAGCAGGCAAATTAAAGGTTTCGTCAGTGTTTGATGAAATTCCAAAGTCGGCTGATTCTGTAATCGGCGAAGGAACAATTTTCGGTCAGGGATTGATAATCGGTGAACAGGGTGTAATCTCACCTCAGCTTGGCGAACACGAATGCTATATTACCCTCTACGCCAATACATCGAACCACACTTCGCTTACAAACCGCATTGAGTCTATGGAAGGTGCGGACGACAGCATTTACATTTTTGACTATGAAGAAAACGTAAGACAGTTCAATGCCATTATGCTGATTGTCGGGATATTTGTTTACGGTTTCATCGGTGTTATCTCGCTTATCGGACTTACAAACATTTTCAACACAATTTCAACCAATATGCAGTTGAGGAGCAAGGAATTTGCATCGCTTAAATCTATCGGTATGACAAAGAAAGAATTTAACCGTATGATTCGCCTCGAAAGCCTTATGTACGGCATAAAATCTTTGCTTATCGGTATTCCTCTCGGCGTTCTCGGTGTATTTGCAATCTTCTCGGCATTTTCAAAAGGAAGCGTTCCAATAAGCTTTGTATTCCCATGGAAAGCGATTTTGATTAGTATTGCGGCTGTATTTATTGTGGTATGGCTGATTATGAAATACTCAATTTCAAAGGTTAATAAACAAAATATTATTGAAACAATCAGAAATGACAATATCTGAGCGTCATATTCAGCCAACAGACTGTATTTTGTTGAAATTTGTTGACAATAGTTTTACACTCTGTTATAATGTAGTTGTAACAACAGATACCACAATATTTTGTATGTTTTCATTGCTGACGGGCGGATTATTGATTTAATCCGCCCGAATTTCATTTTGGAGGACTTGTTGTGAAAATTCTTCTTGTTGAGGACAACCGTGCAATTTCAAAAGGACTTGTTTACACTCTTGAACAAAACGGCTTTGAGGTTGCGTTGTGTGAAAATGCCGAATCAACCCTTAACTCTCTCGGCGGTGACTTTGACCTTTTTATTGTTGATGTATCGCTTCCCGACGGCAACGGCTTTGAGCTTTGTGACGAGATAAAAAGAGTGTGCGAAACTCCCGTGATTTTTCTCACCGCACTTGACGATGAGGACAGCATTGTAAAAGGCTTTGACCTCGGAGCGGAGGATTACATAACAAAACCGTTTTCAAGCCGTGAGCTTCTTGCAAGAATTAAACGAATTACCAAAAAGCTCGACAAAACTATGGCTATGAATTTTGGCGACATCAGCATTGACTTTGACAAAAAACAGGTTTGCAAAAACGGCAATCCCGTTGTGCTTACGGCGCTTGAGTACCGTCTGTTTGCAATGCTTGCCAAAAACAGCGGCAAGGTGCTGACCCGTGAACAGATTCTTGAACGCATATGGGATTTGTCGGGGAATTATGTTGAGGACAACACGCTGACCGTGTACATAAAAAGACTTCGCAAAAAACTTGATACAAATATGATTAAAACCGTAAAGGGCCTTGGTTACAGGCTGGAGGTATAATGAAAAACACATCAAAATTTCTTGCGGTAATGCTTGCGATAACGGGGCTTTTCTGTTGTGCCGTTGCAGTAGGCATCGGTGCAGGCTTTAACGCTGTTCGTGAAAGCACGGATAAAAAGATAATTGCCGTTGCGGAAAAGGTTAGGGAACAATATCCCGACATTTCGGAAAAGGAGCTTGCTCAAATTTTGAACAGCGACACTGCCGGCATAAAAGGCGACTTTGCAAAGTACGGAATAAAATCCGACAGTGGCTGGGTTGACATTCAGAGCGGAAGTTATGCAACAATTACAATTGTGATTGCAACCGCAGGTGTTTGTGTGTTCGGAATTTTGCTCTGCGTTGTGTTCATAAGATACTGTAAAAAGCAAAAGCGACAGCGACTTGAAATTGTAAAATGTCTTGAAAAAATAAACAACCGAGAGTACGACCTCGACCTTGACGGCTCAACCGACGACGATATGTCACTGTTAAAGCAGGAGATTCAAAAAACAACGGTAATGCTTCGTGAGTATGCCGACAATTCAATGCGAGAGAAAGAAATCCTCAAAAATTCGCTTGCCGACATTTCACATCAGCTTAAAACACCGTTGACTTCAATTTTGATAACAACCGAAAATATCCTTGATGACGATGATATGCCCGTTGAAATCAGACGGGATTTTGTTATGGATATAGCGCATAATGCCCATTCGATAAATTTCCTTGTAAAAAGTCTGCTTACGCTCTCAATGCTTGATTCGGGAACTGTTGAATTGAAGTTCGGAGATGTGTCGGTTGAAAAAATAATTGACGAGTGCATTTCACGCACAGAGGTTCTTGCCGATATCCGTGATGTGAGAATTGAAAAAACCGTCAAAAATGATTTTATGCTTAATTGCGATTTTCGCTGGATTTGCGAAGCGGTTTCAAACATTGTAAAAAACTGTATTGAGCATACCGACGGCGGTTATGTCAGAATTTCTGCCGAAAGGAACAGTATGTATTCGGAAATCACCATAAGCGACAACGGCTGCGGAATCAGCCCGAAGGATTTGCCCCACATTTTTGAGAGGTTCTATAAAGCACGAAATTCATCCCCGTCAAGCGTTGGCATAGGTCTGTCGCTTGCAAAATCAATTGTTGAAAAAACAGGCGGATATATTACCGCAGATTCCAAACTCGGCGTCGGCTCAACCTTTAAACTCAGATTTTTGAATGTAAGACTCAGATAAGATAAAAATTAAAAAGCGAAAATTTCGGTCGGGAATAAAGTTTTGTTAAGTACAAATCTTATTATTCCCGACCGTATTTATGTAATTTTCGGCAGGGGGGCAATTGAAACTGTCTTTATAAATAAAAACAGAAGAGCGACAAGGGTAATTTTGCATAAAATTCCAGTGTAAAGATTGTGTAACTTGCTATTTTTACAAAATAAAAGGATTATGTGTAGTTTTTGTGAGAGTTTTGTGATAAAATCAAATTGTCTAGGGATGTTTGACCCTACGTTTTAAAAGCTTTGAAAGGAGTAATCAAACAATGAAAAAAAGAAGTATGAAGAGAGCGCTCAGTGCCGTTTTGACACTTTGTATGGCTCTCCCCGGTGCTTCCGTAGCATTTGGTTCGGCAAGTGCTGCAACAGTTTCCGATGACAGCAGCACATCTGCATCATCAACTGCCGCAGGTTCACTTGTTGAGGATGACGGCTTTACATGGGATAATGCCAATGTGTATTTCCTGCTTACCGACCGTTTTAAGAACGGAAACACCGCAAATGACCATTCATACGGCAGAACACTTGACAAGGACGGCAAACCGCTTGACGGCTGGGATACAAACCCCGGTACATTCCACGGCGGCGACTTTGCAGGTGTTACTCAGTCAATTGAAGAGGGCTATTTTGACAACCTCGGTGTAAACGCAATTTGGATCTCAGCTCCGTATGAGCAGACCCACGGCTATTGTGATTCAGGTAAGGGCTTTGCTCACTACTCATATCACGGCTACTATGTTCTTGACTATACCGAAACCGATGCAAACTTCGGTACAAAAGAGGAGTTCAAAACTCTCGTTGACACAGCGCATGAGCACGGTATCAGAGTTATCATGGATATCGTAATGAACCACACAGGCTACAACACCGTTGCAGATATGGAGCAGTTCGGCTTCGGTACTCTCCTTGACGGTGCGTTAGACTTCAAATACAAGCTCACAGATGTAGGTGAAGTAAACGACCACATTGACTATAAAACATCAGAAGAAGACTGGGGCAAATGGTGGAGCAATGACTGGATCCGCAGCGGTCTTCCCGGATATACAGAGGGTGCCGGCGGTGATCTTACAATGTCACTCAGCGGACTTCCCGACTTCAGAACAGAGCAGACAAAGGATGTTACAATTCCTCCGATCCTCAAAACAAAGTGGACTCAGGAAGGTACATATGCTCAGAAGCTCGCAAAATACGGTGACAAAAACACAGTAACAGGCTACCTTTCAACCTGGCTTTCAGAGTGGGTTAGGGAGTACGGTGTTGACGGTTTCCGTTGCGATACTGCAAAGCATGTTGATAAGGCTTCTTGGAACCAGCTCAAGCAGGCTTGTGTTTCTGCTCTCAGAGAGTGGAGATCCAACAACAAGGGCAAAGCAGGTGCTGACTGGAAAGAAGATTTCTGGATGACAGGCGAGCATTGGGATCACGGTGTAGGCTACGACACATACTATTCCGAGGGCGGCTTCGACTCAATGATTAACTTCGCAGTTACAGGCGGCGGTGCTCTTGCAAGCGGTAGTGTTGCAAACACATATCAGGGCTATGCAGACAAGATCAACACAAAGGAAGGCTTTAACGTTCTTTCATTTATGTCATCACACGATGAAACACTTACCCGTGGCGATGAGAACACAATGCTTTACAATGCGGCTGCATTCCTCCTTCTCCCGGGCGGAGTTCAGATTTTCTACGGTGACGAAACCAACCGTCCTCTCTATCCCGGCGTTGCATTTGACGGTTACGGCGGATCGGGTCACGCACTCAGAAGTGATATGAACTGGAACGACATGGACAAAACTCTTCTTGCTCAGTGGCAGAAGGTTGGTCAGTTCCGTAACAAGCACGTATCTATCGGTGCCGGCGCAAATGTTAAGCTCTCAGCTACAAGCGGTGTTGCTTTCGGCCGTACATACGATAAGAACGGCGTAACAGATCAGGCAGCTGCAGTAATCGGCTGTAACAAAAATTCAAGCGTAACTGTTGATGTTTCAACTCTTTGGGAAGACGGCAGCTATGTAATCAATACTTATGACAACTCATCTTCAGTTGTTACTGACGGTAAGGTAACTTTCAACAGCGGTGTAAACGGCACAATCCTTATGGAAAATGCTGACGGTCAGCCGCTTGTATCAATCACAGGCGAGCCGAAGTTCTACGGCACAGAGCAGGTTACTGTTTCTCTCAAGGAATGCGACAGCGCAAAGGTTTCTGTTGACGGCGGTAACAAGTTTGTTGTTAAGGACGGCGACACATTCACAATCGGTCAGACAGCTTACAAGAACGATACAATCGAAGTAACTGTTGAGGCTACAAACGACAAGGCAAGCTCAGAGGCTAAATTCACATTCCTCAAGCTCGGCGAAAACGACGAAAAGCCTACAACCAGCCCGACACAGAGCACAACTGTTCCCGGTTCGACAGCAAGTCAGACATCAAAGCTTACAATCAAGAGCACAGCAGGCGCTCCGAATGTTTACGCTTGGACAGGTGCAAGCACAGCACTCAACGGTGCATGGCCGGGTCAAAAGGCAGCAGCCGTTTCAGGTCAGGCAAACACATATGAACTCACACTTCCTGTTTCAGCTGACAAGTCATTCAGCGTTGTTCTCAACAACGGCAGCGGCTCACAGTCAGGCGATATCACAGGTCTTTATGACGGTGCTGTTCTCGAAATTCAGAACGGCAACTACGCATCGGTTAAGACAGTAACCAACGGTAATCAGCAGGGAGGCGGCGGCGAGCCAGAGCCTGCAGAGGGTTCTGTTTCCGTAACAATTAAGCCTTACAGCCCATCTGCAAGCTACAAAATTTACGCTTGGAATGATACACAGAAGCTCACAGGCGCATGGCCGGGCGTTGCTCTTACAGAAAAAGATTCTGACGGCAACTATGTTGTTAAGTTCGATAATGTTGACGAAGTAAGCATTATTCTCAGCAGCGGTTCAGGTCAGACAGCAGATATCACAGGCGTTAGAGATGGCGCTACAATCGAAATTACAAACGAAGGTTGTACAACATACAAGCTTACATCAAAGCCAATCGTTGTTTCACCTTATGAATCACTCAAGAAAGAAGCAAGAAAGATTCTTGCTATGACAGCATCAGACTACACAGCAGAGAGCTGGGCAAATGCTCAGAAGGTTCTCAAGTCAGCCGAGGCTATGATTAAAGCAGGCGAAGACGCTACAACAGCTGAAGATATGAATGCTATGATTGCAGACCTCAAGTCAGCTCAGAAGGCACTTGTACTTGCTCCTGCAACACTCACATATGCAGTTGCAGGCAAGAGCGTTGTATCAGGTGTTACAGCCAGCGGTGCAAAGGTAACTGTTACAGTTGACGGTAAGACATATACTGCTACTGCAGACGATGTAACGGGCGCATTCACAGTTGCAACATCAGCTCTCAAGAAAACAAGCACAATCAAGGTTGACGCAACAAGAAACGGTGTAAACGGCACATATTCATATGCTATGAAGAACGGCGACATTGAAAGCGGATTTGTTCCAACATCTCCTACACTTCCGACACAGCCTACTACTTCAACTCAGCCGACTACAGCTACTCAGCCAACAACAGCTACTCAGCCGACTGCACCTACACAGCCTACAACAGCTACAGAGCCGACTACTGCTCCTGCTCAGAAGCTCACAGTAAACGCTACTTCAAATTACTTTGGTTCTGCATCAAAGACAGTAAGCACTGACGGCAAGAAGGTAACTGTTCTCTACAAGCTCAACTCAAACATGGGCGTTGTTGACGGACAGTGGGCTGTTAAGTATGATTCAAGCAAGCTCAAATTCAACATGGCTGATAACAAGGCAGACGGCAAGCAGACAATCATGCCTTCACAGTCAAACCTTATTCACAATGCTTACAGCAATGTAATTAAGGGTGTATTTACTAACCCACAGGTGCCTACTCAGTACAACGGAGATACATTTATCTCACTCACATTTGAGGTTATCGGTTCAGGTACTGCAAGCGTATATCTTGACACACAGTACCTTACATTAGGTTATGTAAAGGGCAACAAGCTTAATCAGGCATCTGTTGTAAATAACAGCAAGGTTTGCGATGTAACAGGCATTACAGGCTTTGAAAAAGTATCAGTAAACGCATCAACGGCATTTGTCGGCGATGTAACCCTTGGTGATGTTAACATGGACGGCGACATCACAGTTGTAGATGCAACCGAAGTTCAGAGGTACGTTGCTCAGCTCGTTGCATTCACAAACGACCAGTTTACTGCTGCCGATGTTGACCATGACGGCACAATCACAGTTAAGGATGCTACTACTATTCAGAAGTTTGTTGTAGACCTCATCAGCAACTTTTAATAAGTTTTAAAGCAATTGACATATCGTTCCGTTTAGTCGATATAGTAAGGAATGCCCCTCACAAAATGTGAGGGGCATTTTTTGTACAGCTTTTTAAATAGAAAATGGCAGACAACCGTGTGATTGTCTGCCATTTTGTCATGATGAATTTAAAATTACCGATTATACTTTTACAAGAACCTTTGTAATTTCGCTGATGTACATTTTATGGAAGTCGTTGTCATACCACTTGTCAACGTTTTCACGGTCGGCAATGCTTTCGGCATTAAGACTTTGAGCGTACATTTTTTTGCATTCAAGAACAAGCTTTGCCTCTTCAAAATATACAGAGCCGTTTTCCGTGAACGCAGGAGTAAGACCTGTTTCCTTTACCTTGTCATAATCCTTGCCACTCTTTGAACCGCAGAATTTGAGGGCATCTCTGTACTTTTCATCAAAAAAGCTCATTGTATAGCGGTCGCCGTTCTCCATAAACGCAAATGTATATCTCTGCGGACGAATAAAGGTGAATACAACGGGCTTACCCCACATAATGCCTACACCGCCCCAGCTTATCGTCATTGTGTTGAATTTTTCCCTGTCGCCTGCCGTAACAAGCGCCCAATCATCACCGATAAGCTTAAACGGACTTTCAACAATTTCTTTCGGATTGATCTCTTTGAATGCTGACATATAAATCTTCCTTTCAACAATTGTGTTTTATATAATATGCTTTCAAAATTCTATTTTGAATAGACTGCATCATTTTTTGCCAGAAGATAGACACAGTATTGATTCATACTTATGCCCTCTTTCTTTGAATGTTCGGCAAGTGAGCGGTGCAGACTTTTCGGGATTCTCAGCTTGAATTGTCCCGAATATTCTTCAAGGCTGTCGGGTTCGTGAATTACAACTCCGCTTTCAAAGGCGGCTTCAAACCAGGCTTTTTTAGCGTTCTCTGCATTTGCAACAGCCGATTCAATTGTATCACCGCAGGCTATGCAACCCGGAAGCTCAGGAAATGATACAACAAAACCGCCCTCGTTCTTGTCCTCGACAATTTCCATACGATATGACATTGCAAGATAATCGTTAAGTGTTTTCATCATCTTTCGCCTCACCTTCAACAATTTGTCTTAATGTCTGTTTTCGTATTTCCGAATAATATTATAAATGGTATCACATACGGTGTCAACAGGTTTTTGAAGTGATTTCAGCCGTTTTCACAAAATGAAAAATATGCAAAATGGGTGTATATGTATGTATGAATATGCATAAATGGATGAATAAAATGAATATTCATTTTTTGTGCATATATACATTTTTCAGAAATTCAGGGGAGAATGTGACATGTCAACCGCCAAAAACACTGATAATACAGCGAAAATAAAGCAGATTTCGGTCAATTTGTACCCAAAAATGCAAATTTGAAAAAACATTGAATATTTATTCAAAAAACACTTGATTTTTTGAAAACAGAGTGTATAATGTAAGAGTAATAAAAATTAATTAAAGGAAACACCGACATAAAGTGTTTCCAAATTCCGGAGGAATCAAAAATGGCTGACAATAAGATTAAAAAGGTAGTTCTTGCATATTCAGGCGGTCTTGATACTTCAATCATCATTCCGTGGCTTAAAGAAAACTACGACAACTGCGAAGTTATCGCTGTTTCGGGTGATGTTGGTCAGGGTACAGAGCTTGACGGTCTTGAAGAAAAGGCTATCAAAACAGGCGCATCAAAACTTTACATTGAAGACCTCAACAAGGAATTTGTTGACGAATATATCATTCCTACAGTAAAAGCAGGTGCTGTTTACGAGGGCAAGTACCTCCTCGGCACATCTTTTGCCCGTCCTATCATTGCAAAAAGACTCGTTGAAATTGCAAAAGCCGAAGGTGCTGACGCAATTTGCCACGGCTGTACAGGCAAGGGTAACGATCAGGTTCGTTTTGAACTTGCTATCAAAGCTTACGCTCCTGACATGAAGATTATCGCTCCTTGGAGAACATGGGAATTCAAGAGCCGTGAAGATGAGATTGAATATGCTGAAAAGCACAATATTCCGCTCAAGATTAACCGTGAAACAAACTACTCAAAGGATAAGAATCTCTGGCACTTGAGCCACGAAGGTCTTGACCTTGAAAATCCTGCAAATGAGCCGATGTACAATAAGGAAGGCTTCCTTGAACTCGGTGTTTCACCTGAGCAGGCTCCCGATAAGGCAGAATATGTAACTCTTACATTTGAAAAGGGTGTTCCCACAAAACTTAACGGCGAGGCTATCGACAGCGTTGAACTCATTAAGGAACTCAACAAAATCGGCGGCAGAAACGGCGTCGGTATCACAGATATCGTTGAGAACCGTCTTGTTGGTATGAAGGCTCGTGGCGTTTATGAAACTCCGGGCGGTACAATCCTCTATGCTGCTCACGCAAAGCTTGAGGAAATCTGCCTTGACAAGGACACACTCCACTACAAGCAAAATGTTGCCAACGCTTTTGCAGAGCTCGTTTATGACGGCAAGTGGTACACACCTCTCCGTGAGGCTCTCTCAGCTTTCGTTGACAGCACTCAGGAGTATGTAACAGGTGATGTAAAACTTAAACTCTATAAGGGCAACATCATTGATGCAGGCGTAACAAGCCCGTATTCACTCTACGATGAGGAAATTGCTACTTTTGACGAAGATCAGGTTTATGACCAGAACGACAGTGCAGGCTTTATCAACCTCTTTGGTCTTCCAATCAAGGTTCGTGCAAAGAAAGGCCTTATCAAATAATTAAATCTTTGATTTGCATACATAATCAGGGGCAGGGAATTTCTCTGCCCCGATAAGTGTTTATTACACCTTTTTATTTTTTACGGTATTTGTCGGTTGAAAAATATTCTGCGATTACTTGCGGGCGTCTAATGAACGCCCCTACAGGTTAATCCAACATTAATAACAAGGTGTAAATAAATATTTAAAACCAAAAGCAACAAAGTGCTTTACAACGGCTAAACATAATGTAAGGAGAAATAATAATGCAGCTTTGGAAAGGACGCTTCAAAAAGGAGCTTTCAAAAACCACTAACGATTTTAACAGCTCGATTTCATTCGACAGCAGAATGTATAAAGAAGACATCGAGGGCAGCATTGCCCACGCAACAATGCTTGGCAGATGCGGCATTATTAAAGAAGAAGAGGCAAACGATATCGTAAAAGGTCTTAAAGGCATTCTTGCTGACATTGAAAACGGTACTCTGCACATTGATATGGAGGCTGAGGACATTCACACCTTTATCGAGGGTGAGCTTACCAAAAGAATCGGCGACAACGGCAAAAGACTTCACACCTCAAGAAGCCGTAACGATCAGGTTGCAGTTGACATCAAGCTTTACCTCAAAAAAGAGGTTGTCAATGTAAAAAATCTCGTTGTAGGTCTTATTAAGGTTATTGCCGACAAGGCTGAAAAGTACAGCGAAATTGTTATGCCCGGCTATACTCACCTCCAGAGAGCACAGCCGATTACCTTCGGACATCATCTCCTTGCTTACGGTGAAATGCTTTTGAGAGATGTTTCAAGGCTTGAAGACTGCCTTAAAAGAATGGACGAAATGCCACTCGGTTCATGTGCGCTTGCAGGCACAACATATCCGATTGACAGAACAATCACAGCCGAACTCCTAGGCTTTGACAGAATTACAAACAACTCTCTTGACGGTGTTTCCGACAGAGATTACTGCATCGAATTTGCATCGGTGCTTTCGATAATAATGGTTCACCTCTCAAGATTTTCAGAGGAAATCATTATGTGGTGCAGTTGGGAATTTAAATTCATTGAACTTGATGACGCTTTTTCAACAGGATCATCAATTATGCCGCAGAAAAAGAACCCCGATATTGCTGAGCTTGTTCGTGGTAAGAGCGGCAGAGTTTTCGGTGACAATATGACGCTCCTCACAATTATGAAGGGTACTGCACTTGCATACAACAAGGATATGCAGGAGGACAAGGAGGCTATCTTTGACGCACTCGACACGGTTAAAATGTGCCTCACAGCCTTTACTCCCATGCTCGACACAATGCGTGTCATTCCCGAAAATATGAGAAAAGCCGCAGCAGGCGGTTTTATCAACGCAACAGACTGTGCCGACTGGCTCACAAAGAACGGTGTTCCGTTCAGAGATGCCTACAAGGCAACAGGCGAACTCGTTGCAAGATGTATTGAACTCGGTACAGACCTCGAAAATCTTCCAATGGACGAATACAAAAAGGTTTGCGATGTGTTCAACGATGATGTTTACAGTGCAATTTCACTTGAACGCTGTACAAACGAGCGTACAGTATTCGGCGGTCCTGCATCGGCAAATGTAAAAGCTCAGGCTAAGCGTGTTGCAGAAATCGCAGAAAAGCTGTAAAAAATAAAATAACATTCCGAATTAACGGAATGTTTCAAATAATTTAATAAATAAGCAAACTCAATGCCGATAAACCCGATTTTCGGGTTTGTTGGGGTTGCAGGGAAGTTAAGGCGGTTGACACTCCCAAATGAATGGGGGTGATATGTATGACTGAAACGGTATTACTCGTAATTTTACTCGTAGCACTTGCAGAAGTCATTAAAAACATAAAAAAATAACCGCCCGACGCTCTACTTTCGGACGGTTATTATGCCAGACAAAGTAGGTCAACCGCTTTAAACGGTTTTCCCTGTAGCCTTATTATATAGTATATGCAAATAAAAGTCAATATGAATTGACAGAGATATAAAGTACGGCGAGCCGCCGTTCCCGGTTCATGCAAAAAGTAAACTGCCGTATTCAACACATACAGGCAAAGATTGATATAAATTTACAATAGATTAGGTGATAGCAATGAAAATAAAAGCAGGTATCGTCGGTGCAACGGGCTATGCAGGTGCAGAGCTTGTAAGACTTCTTACCGCTCATCCCGAGGCTGAAATTTCGGCAATCAGCTCTGTTTCCTTTGAGGGTGACAAGCTGAGCGATGTTTATCCGTCTTATACATTTTTAAACGATATGATTTGTGAAAATCAGGACGCTGTTGTTGAAAAGAGCGATGTTATCTTTGCCGCTCTCCCACACGGTCTTTCACAGGAGCTTGCCGCAAAGTGCATTGATGCAGGCAAGGCATTTATTGACCTCGGCGCTGACTTCCGCCTTGAAAGCGAAGAAGAATACACCGAATGGTACGGCGGAACTTTTCTTGACAAAAAACTTCACGAACAGGCAGTTTACGGACTTCCTGAATTTTTCAGAGATAAAATCAAGGGCAAAAAGCTTGTTGCAAATCCGGGTTGTTACACAACCTGTTCACCGCTCGCAATTGCTCCTGCAATTGTAAACGGACTTGTCAGCACAAAGGGCATCATTTGCGACTGCAAAAGCGGTGTTACGGGTGCCGGCAGAAAGCCAAATCAGGGCAACCACTATCCCGAACTTAACGAAGGATTCCACGCTTATAAGGTTGCAAGCCACCGCCACACTCCCGAAATTGAGCAGACTCTTTCAAAGCTTTCGGGCGAAAAGGTTATTATCACCTTTGTTCCGCACCTTCTCCCCGTAAACCGTGGCATTCTCGCAACTGTTTATGCCGACATCAAAGACGGTGTAACCTTTGAACAAATCAGAAAGGCTTATGAGGACTTTTACAAGAACGAATTTTTTGTAAGACTTCTTGATGACGGCAAATGTGCCGACATTCACAATATCAAATATTCTAACTTCTGTGATGTTTCAATTCATCACGATAAGAGAGCAAACAAGCTCGTTGCCTGTGCCGCAATCGACAACATGGTCAAGGGTGCCGCAGGTCAGGCTATTCAGAATATGAACATCATCTTCGGACTTGACGAAAAAACAGGTTTGGTAATCGTTCCGCCTGCATTTTAAGGGTGAATATCTATGGAAATCAAGTATATTGAAAACGGCTCGGTCACTTCCGCAAAGGGCTTTACAGCCAACGGAATTTGTGCCGGAGTCAAAGCATCTAACACAACTAAAAAAGACCTTGCGCTCATTTACTGCGACAAGGTTTGCAACAGTGCGGCTATCTTTACAAAGAACCTTGTAAAGTCCGACACTATATATGTTACTAAAAAACACCTTGAAAACGGTACGGCTCAGGCTGTTGTCGTAAATTCAGGCAATGCAAATGCCTGTAACCCTGACGGCTATGAAAAGGCTGAGAAAATGTGCAGTCTTGCCGCAGACGCTCTCGGTGTTGACGAAAACGATGTAATCGTTGCATCAACAGGTGTCATCGGTCAGCCTCTCCCGATTGAACCCATTGCAAGCGGAATTGAAAAGCTCAAAGGCACGCTTTCAAAGGACGGCGGAATCTCTGCCGCAGAGGCAATTATGACAACCGACACCGTGAAAAAGCAGTGGGCTGTCGAAACGGTTCTTGACGGCAAAAAGGTTACAATCGGCGGTATTGCTAAGGGCAGCGGTATGATTCATATTAACATGGGTACAACTCTTTCCTTTGTAACAACCGATGCGGCAATTTCTTCCGAAATGCTCAAGTCCGCACTTATCGAAGCCGCTGATGTCAGCTATAATATGGTAAGCGTTGACGGTGATACCTCAACAAACGATACCCTTGCAATTATGGCATCGGGTTATGCAGGCAACAAGGAAATCACAGAGAAGAACGATGATTACAAAGCCTTTACAGCCGTTCTTACCGATGCATTCAAAAAGGTTGCAAAGAAGCTTGCAAAAGACGGTGAAGGTGCAACAAAGCTCCTTATCTGCAAGGTTGACGGTGCAAAAGACGATAAGAGTGCAAAGATTATTTCAAAGAGCATCATCTGTTCAAGTCTTGTAAAGGCGGCAATGTTCGGGGCTGACGCAAACTGCGGAAGAATCCTCTGCGCAATCGGCTACAGCGGTGCCGAAACAGATGTTAAAAAAATTGATGTTTCATATAAATCCGCAAAGGGTGAAATCCTTGTTTGCAAGAACGGCAACGGTCTTGTGTTTGATGAGGACAAGGCTAAGGAGATTTTGCTTGAGGATGAAATTGAAATTCTCGTGAAATTAGGTGACGGCAATGCATCTGCCGAGGCTTACGGTTGCGACCTTACCTATGATTATGTGAAAATCAACGGTGACTACCGCACATAATATGCGATTTGATTGTGTGAGCGGAAATCAACTACATAAAGGATTGAAGAAAATGGATGTTTCAAAGAGAGCCAAGGTACTTATACAGGCAATGCCCTATATCAAGAAATATTCGGGCGAAACAATTGTTGTAAAATACGGCGGAAACGCTATGATAAACGAAGAACTTAAAGCGGCAGTTATGAGTGACCTCGTTCTTATGCAGCTTGTCGGAGTCAATGTTGTGCTTGTTCACGGTGGCGGACCCGAAATCAATGCAATGCTCAAAGCCGTTGGCAAGGAAAGCAAGTTTATCAACGGTATGAGAGTGACCGACAAGGAAACTATCGACATTGTTCAGATGGTGCTTGCAGGCAAGGTCAACAAGAGCCTTGTTCAGCTCCTCGGCAGTCACGGCGGTAAGGCTATGGGACTTTGCGGTCTTGACGGCAGAATGCTCATGGCTGAAAAGCTTGTTACAGGCGCAGACCTCGGCTATGTGGGCGAAATTAAGGAGGTTAACCCCGAACCGCTCAACAATGCTCTTGCAAGCGGCTATATTCCGATTGTTTCAACAGTTGCAGGCGGTTATGACGGCAATGTATACAATATTAACGCAGACATTGCGGCATCGCAGATTGCCGCTAAAATCGGTGCAAAAAAGCTCATTCTTATGACAGATATCAGAGGACTTCTCCGTGATGTTCACGATGAGGATTCACTCATCCCAGTTGTCAATGTCAGCGAAGTTCCTATGCTCAAGCGTGACGGCATCATCAGCGGCGGTATGATTCCCAAGATTGATTGCTGTGTTGAGGCAGTCCGCAGCGGTGTAAACCGTGCCCATATCATTGACGGCAGAATCGAACATTCAATTCTGCTCGAGCTTTTCAGCGATGAAGGCATCGGTACAATGTTTTATTGATTAGCATTGCTGTTTTGCTGATTTGTAAAAACGGTAGAGGCGGTCATTGGTCGCTCGCTAAATAAAACTTTCTGTTTAACTTAAAATTTTTATTTGACAAAAGCAGTGTATTGTTTGTAGGGGAGCACCGTGTGCTCCCGCGGGCGAACGCAGTTCGCCCCTACAGATTAGATTTTGGAGGGTGCAATGATTATACGAGAAATGACAATTGACGACTATGACGAGGTCTATGAGATGTGGCAGATTACCACAAAACGTGCGCTCTCTAAGGCTGATGAAAAAGATCAGATGGAGCGTTATCTCAAGCACAACGCCGGTATGAGTCAGGTTGCCGTGGTTGACGGAAAAATTGTCGGAACCGTGCTTGCAGGTCATGACGGCAGACGGGGATTTATCCACCATATGGCTGTTCTGCCCGAATTCAGACGAAAGAAAATCGGTCACGCTCTTGCACAGACCGCTATCCAAAAAATCCGTGAACAAGGCATCGACAAAACTCACATTTTCTGTTATCAGAACAACGAAACAGGTCAAAGCTTCTGGCGTGATTTCGGCTTTGAAAAGCGTGAGGATGTTTTTGTTTACTCCTTCAGCAACGATAAAATATGAAAGGGTGTGGCTAACTTGACTACAAAAGAGAAAGATTTAAAATATATTATGCACACATACGGTCGCTACGATGTTGCTCTCAAAAGCGCAAAAGGCGTTACCGCATATGACGAAAACGGCAAAAAGTACATTGATGTTTCATCGGGTATCGGTGTAAACAGCCTTGGCTATTGCAATGACGGTTGGGTTGAGGCTGTTTCAAAGCAGGCAGGCACAATTCAGCATATGTCAAACTATTTTTACTGTTCACAGGCAAGCAACCTTGCCGAAAAGCTTTGCACACTTACAGGTCTTTCAAAGGTCTGCTTTGGCAACAGCGGTGCAGAGGCTAACGAATGCGCAATCAAAATTGCCCGTAAGTACAGCTTTGACAAGTACGGCGAGGGCAGAAATGAAATCGTAACGCTTAACAATTCCTTTCACGGCAGAACTGTTACAACTCTTGCCGCAACAGGTCAGGATGTTTTTCACAACTATTTCTTCCCTTTTACAGAGGGCTTTAAGTATGCAGACGCAGACGATATGGACGCTCTGAAAGCAGTTGTTTCAGACAAAACCTGCGCAGTAATGCTTGAACTCATTCAGGGCGAGGGCGGTGTAAATATCCTCGATCCCGAATATGTAAAAGAACTTGTTAAGTATTGCAACGACAACGATATTCTCGTTATTGTCGATGAGGTTCAGACAGGCGTAGGCAGAACAGGCAAGCTGTTTGCTCATCAGAATTACGGTATCCTCCCCGACCTTATGACGGTTGCAAAGGGGCTCGGCGGCGGACTTCCTATCGGTGTTTGTATGTGCGGTGAAAAGCTCAAGGATGTTATGTCACCGTCAACTCACGGCACAACATTCGGCGCAAATCCTGTTGTTTGTGCAGGTGCAAACTATGTTCTTGACACAGTTGCAAATGACGAATTTCTTGCCGAGGTTGAGAAAAAAGGTCAGTATTTTGAGGACAAGCTCACAAAAATTGACGGCGTAAAGAGCGTTCGCAGAATGGGACTTATGATTGGTATTGAGCTTGAAAAGGGCGATGCACATGACATTGCAATCAAATGCGTTGAAAACGGCTTGCTTATTATCACGGCAAAAGATTTGCTCCGTATGCTCCCACCGCTTGTTATCGATTACAATGAAATTGACGAGGCGATTAATATACTCGAAAAAACAATAAAGGAGAACAACTAATGAAACACTTACTTAAACTTGAGGATTGGTCAACAGAAGAAATTATCAACACACTTAACCTTGCCGATCAGCTTAAATATGAGCAGAAACACGGCATTGAGCATAAAATTCTCAAGGGCAAGTCTCTTGGTATGATTTTTGAAAAGTCAAGCACCCGTACCCGTGTTTCATTTGAGGTTGGTATGACACAGCTCGGCGGTTATCCGCTTTTCCTCTCATCAAATGACCTTCAGATTGGCAGAGGCGAGCCTGTTGAGGACACAGCCCGTGTTCTTTCCCGTTTTCTTGACGGTATTATGATTCGTACCTTTGAGCAGAAAGAAGTTGAGGCTCTTGCAGAGTACGGTTCAATCCCGATTATCAACGGTCTTACAGACTATTGTCATCCATGTCAGGTTCTTGCAGACCTTATGACAATCCGTGAATTCAAGGGCAAGCTTGAAGGACTCAAGATGTGCTTTATCGGTGACGGCAACAACATGATGAACTCGCTCATCGTCGGCGCACTCAGCACAGGCATGAGCTTCTCTGCCGCCTGTCCAAAGGATTATATGCCTCCTAAGCACATTATCGAGTTCGGGGAAAAGTACGGTAACGGCAAGTTTGAAATCGTAACAGATCCGCTTGAGGCCGCTAAGAATGCCGATATTGTTTATACAGATGTATGGGCATCAATGGGACAGGAAGAAGAAAAGAAAATCCGTGAGGCAGCATTCGCAGGCTATCAGGTTAACAAGGAGCTTATGGCTGTTACAAACAAGGATTGTATGGTTCTCCATTGTCTCCCTGCACACCGTGGCGAAGAGATTACTGCAGATGTATTTGAAGAACACGCAAATGAAATCTTTGAGGAGGCAGAAAACCGTCTTCACGCTCAGAAGGCTGTTCTTGTTGAATGTATGGCAGATGAAATGCCTGAAAAAGTTTGATGACAGTTTGATTCTTTAAAACTTCATAAAAAGCAAAAAAGTCACCTTGTACAACAGTAAGACAGCTGTTTTGTGCAATGTGGCTTAATTTTTATTGCAAAACGGAGTATAATTCCATTGGGGGATAATAGCAAAATCAGAATTGCAGGTGTATAATTATGTTAAACAATTACACGTTTTATGGCGAAAAAGGAAGTCTTTAAAATGACAAGAGAACAAAAACAGCATATTCTGCATTTTGCAGTCAGCTCTCTGGGCGGATTTATGGGCGGATATGCAATTTACAATCACTGTGATGTGTTCGGTAACGCACAGACAGCAAATATGATTCACCTTGTCAGCAAAATTTTTACGGGTGATTTTGAGGGCGTTGTGTTTATCGTCATCGCTCTCCTTACATATATTCTCGGCAATGTTTTCTTTGTAATTGCCGACCGTTTTATTAAGCTTGAAACCAAAACCGTCAGCCTTATTGCAAGTGCGGTCGCACTTCTGATTATCGGAATTTTCCCGAATATTTCAAACAACTACCTTGCAATTCTGCCGATTCTGTTCGTAACTCCTGTTTTGTGGAATTCATTCAGAACAGCCGGAAGTTATGTTACATCTCCGATTTTCTCGACAAACAACCTTCGTGTTGCAACGGTTTCAACATTCACGGGTATTATTGACAAGGACAAAGATATGCAGAAAAAGGCTAAATTTTATTGGCTTACGCTTGCAAGCTATCATATAGGTGTTGTCCTTGCCTGCGTTCCGAGCGTTTTTATCGGTGTGAACAGCATCTGGTTCGGTTTGGTAAGCATTGCCCTTTCAACAGTTTCATATATGTGGCTCTGCGGAGTGTTCGACAGAAAAGAATCTTTTGCAACATCCGAAGGCTTAGCAGCACAATCGGAAACAATTTAAAATAAAAAATAATGTCGGCGGTACACCTCCGACATTATTTTTTTGTTTATAACTTTCAATCGGCAAAGTCACATTATCAACATCAAAACACCCATAATAACAGGCTGGTGGGCAAGATAAATCCACAGGCTGTATTTGCCGATTTTGTCAAACAGCGGGATTTTGAATTCAAAATATTTTGCAAGATTTTTTTGTGCGATGAAATTCCAAAGATAAAAGCCTGCCGTAAAAAGGAAAATCCACGGAATAATCGGGAAATAGTCTGCCGACACAAAGTCGGACGAGGGGAATCCCAGAAATGCAAGGTACTTGCACGAATAGAGAAAATCGGGCAATTTTACGATATCCAGCCCGAAAAATCCGACACAGCCTTTTTGCAAATCATACGAAACCGCATACAACAAAAGTGAAATCAACGCTCCCGACAGGGGGCTTATTTTTTTGAGGTTATCCGACAGAACGGAAACAATCATCATTGAACAGCCTATCAGATTCAGTACACCAAACCATACCGCCTGATTTGGTTCGGCAATCACAGTAACGCAGGTAACGGCAAAACCCGCAAGATTCAAAAGAACACCTCTTTTTATGCCGTTTCCCGAAAAGTTAAGGCACATTCCCGAAAGCAGTATGAACACTACACAGATACTGCGTTCCCAGACCGCTGTCATGGGATAAAAGTACCAGCTTGTGTTAAGTCCGTACATCATAAAAATATCGTAGCATAAGTGAAACGCAACCATACTGACGGTTGAAATTCCACGCAGAGAGTCGAGAAGATAATATCTTTTGTTTTCTTTTAACAAGGCTTTACCGTTTGGATTCATCAATTATTTATTCCTTTTCATCATAACGGAAAAGACGACCACAGCCAGAACAAGCAACACAACCGCATATCCGCAGACAGGGATAAGTTCGGGCATAATGTCCAAATAGTTGCCCGAAATTGCATCTCTTGCAGCGTTTACGGCATGGGCAAACGGAAGTGCGTTTGCAAGGTTTTTGAACCAACCGCCGACCATTGCGGTATCGAACCAAATGTTTGAAAACCATGCCGAAAGGTTTGTGAGCAATGCACCGCAGATTCCGCCGACAGCCTTTTCATTCAGAAGTGTGCCGAGCAGAAGTCCGAGCGAGATAAACACAATTGCAATCGGAATGTTTACCGCAAGCATAAGCAAAATGTTCACGCTGACCTCAAGTCCGAGGAAGAACGCAACAACAACGCATACGGCACTCTGCAAAATTGCCATTGGCAAAAGCGGAAGTGTGTATCCGATAATAAACTCGTGTGCTTTGAGCGGAGATGTGAATAATCTCATCATAAAGCTTGTAGTTCTGTCCTTTGCAATGAGCATTGACGAGAACAGCGAGATAAAGCTCATTCCGAAAACCGTAATACCGGGCGTCAGCTTGTCGATGTTGAACATTGTCATCTGAGCCTGTTCGGGGATTGCCGAATTTATTGCCGACAACAAAAGAAGAAGTACAACGGGAAATCCGAGTCCGAAACAGAATGTCAGCGGATCACGGAGAATTTCCTTTGTATTTCGTGAAGCAAACGCAGTCAATCTCATTACAACGCACCTCCGTTTGTCAGCTTTACAAAAGCCGACTCAAAATCTTTTTCGCCCGAAAGGGCAACAAGCTCATCGGAAGTACCCTCAGCCACAAATTTACCGTGAGCCATAATACCGATTCTGTCGCAGAGTGCAACAGCCTCTTCGAGATAGTGCGTTGTGAGGATAACGGTGATTTTACCCTTGAGCTTTTCAATCTCAACCCAAAGGCTGTGTCTTGCAATTACATCAAGTCCGAGCGTGGGTTCGTCAAGAAAGAGAATTTTCGGTTCTGAGATAAGTGCCATTGCAATGCTCAATCTTCTGACCTCACCGCCCGACAGCTTTTTAGCCTTGCGGTTTTCAAATTCCCGCATGGAAAAGCGTTCGATAAGCTCGCTTGCTTTGGCTTTTGCAACTTTCTTTGAAAAGCCGTAAACCTCTGCCATGAGTTCAAGATTTTCTCTTGCGGTAAGGTTCATTGCCGCCGCACTTTCCTGCGGTGAAATTCCGATAATCTGTTTTACCGCTGCTCTGTCGGTTTTTATGCTGTGACCGAGAAGCTCTGCCTCACCCGATGTCGGCATAATAAGCGTTGTGAGCATTTTCATTGTTGTTGTTTTTCCTGCACCGTTGACTCCGAGCAAGCCGTACATTTCGCCCTCGTTGATTTTAAGATCAAGGTTTGATACAGCCGTTTTTTCCTTATATTTTTTTGTAAGTTTTTCTGTTTTTATTGCGTACATATTTTCTCCTCAATTCAGGATAAAATGGATTTAAGTCAAATTTTACTTCATTAACTTATCAAAGGGATTTTTTATTTTTGCAAGTGCCATACCTTTTTTCTCGTCACCGAGAACCAGAAGTCTGTCACCTGCCTCAATTCCGAACACCTTTCTTGCGTGTTTAGGGAGTGTAATCTGTCCTCTTTCGCTGACCTTAACAATGCCGAAAATGTACTTTCCGTCACCGTCGGGAGTAAGTGCGTCAGATTCTTCCTCGTAAAAAGGACACACAAGAAGCATTTCTACCGTAGTTTCAAAAATCTGCGCCATCGTCACGCATTTTTCAACATCGGGAAGAGATTCCTCGTTTTCCCACTTTGCAACAGACTGTCTTGACACCTCAAGCCTCTCCGCAAGGTCCTCCTGTGAATATCCGTACTTTTTCCGAAGATACTTCAAATTCATACCAATCATACTTTTCATACCTCCTGAGTTAAGTATATTTCATATGTAACGCAATTTCTACCAACCTGATTTTACACTTTATGTAAAAATCAGTTGCATAATCCCTTTATGATTTATGATAAACTCCCTTACGAATTTTGTCAAACAAAAGGCGGTTGCGTTTTTTACGCCTTGTTTACATTATTCTAATGTACATATCATTGTTTGTTCACAAAACTGTCACATTTCAATGTTAAACTTAAACCAATATCGTATGTACGGAGGACATATTATGAAAAAACCTACTAAAAGAGATACAATCAATCTGTTTTTCTCTGCATTTCTGATCATCGCATTTATCGTTTGCGCACACTTCTTCTCACAGTACGCATCAGCCCTTTCACAGCCACTCGGTTCAATCATTCCGATTCTTGTGTATGCTGTGTTCGGTCTTTTGATGTTCTATGCAACCCGTGTCGGTGACGGCAAGGCGGTAAAGCGTTTTTCGCTCGTTACACTTATTGTAATGGTGCTCCCGTCACTCTACATAATCGTTGCTTCCCTTGCTCCGGGACTTCCGCTTTATGATGTATTTTCAAATGCAAACGGCTCGGGATTAAGCGTTATTGTAACGCTTGCAAGTATCGCACTCGGTTACGGAATTCCTTACTCATTCCTCAGCGGTTTTGAAGTTGCCGATGATGAGGCTGTTGAAGAAGAATCAGGCAACCCTGTTCAGGGAGGCATTGAGGCTGATCTTGCAGATGACGAAAACGCAGAAGATACTGCATTTGAAGAATCCGAAGAGGTTGAAACAGAGGAACTTTCCGAGGATGAAGGCGAATCAACAGACGAAACCGATAACGGTGAAAACGCTTGATTCACTGCTGATTTTTCTTAAATCGACGAGTACCTGCACGGCTTGTGCGGGTACTTTTTGTATATGGCAAAAATTATGCTTTTAAACTTAACAGTGCTAATATTCAGTTGACAAATTGTCACGGCTGATTTATTATTTTGGTACGGGGTGTGCAGAATAAATGCACCGTATTTTTCTGTTTCAAAATTTTTCTTTCAAAGGAGAATTACATAATGGACGATAACAATAAATATAATAGAAACAAGGATTATGAGCCTGACAACTTTGATGACGAGGTTGCGTTTCCTGCAAGAAGAAACAACGCCCCCGAAAGATCTTCCGATATTCAGGAGGATTACGGCGATAACTTTGACAATGATGTAAAATTTGTCGGCGATTATGACGAAGACGCCGTTCAGATGCCGGAAATCGACTTTGAGGACGATATGGAAACTCCCGTAAAAATGCCGTCGGAAAGAGATGACCGCACACAGACTCCCGACTATGGCGACAATTTTGATTCTCAGACAGGGGAGCAGGTGTCAAAGGCTACAAAGGATTTTCAGTATGACCTTTCATCTGACGATATTGGTAACTACTACACAAAATCAACGATACACCCAAAGCGTAAAAAGGTTGTTAAAAAGAAAAAGAGAACAAGCCGTAATGTGGCGGTTATCTTAACAATTGCGGCGGTAATCTGCCTTATTGTTGCCATTGTTTTTGCATTCACACAATGCAGTTCACAGAAAAATGATAACAAGGCTTCCACATCACCGTCAACGGAACAGGTGACAACGGTACAGCCTACAACGGAATACGGCGATGACAACTATGTTCCCGTTTACACGGAAGAACCGACATATGAACCGCCGACTGAATATCAGCCTGAAACAGAAGCTCCTGTTCAAACTGAACCGCAGACAGAGTATCAGCCTGAAACAGAGCCGCAGCAGAGCAGTGATATCAGTGTTACCGAATCGTCACAGACTTCGGATGACACTCAGCCGACACAGTCATACGAGAACGGCGGCGATGAACCGTATGTTGAAGAAAACTGATTGTTTTCTTTTGATAAAATGAATTTATGAAATTGGAGATGTTTTAAATGGGTTGCACCCACGATTGTTCAAGCTGTTCTTCGGATTGCAAAAGCAAGGAACAGAATTTGCACGAAGAACTTAATAAATACAGCAGTGTAAAAAAGGTAATCGGCGTTGTGTCGGGCAAGGGCGGAGTAGGCAAGAGTCTTGTAACCTCAATGCTCGCAGTAACATTTAACAGACTCGGTAAAAGCACGGCTATTCTTGACGCAGATATCACAGGTCCGTCAATTCCAAAGGCATTCGGAGTACATGAGAGATGCAGAGGCAACGATGAGGGAATTTTCCCCGTTGTTACCGAAACGGGAATCAAGATGATTTCCGTAAACCTTCTTCTTGAACATGAAACCGATCCCGTGGTGTGGCGTTCGCCGGTTATCACAGGCACGGTAAAGCAGTTTTGGAAAGATGTAATCTGGGAAAATGTTGACTATATGTTTGTTGATATGCCTCCCGGAACAGGCGATGTTCCGCTTACGGTATTTCAAAGCCTGCCGATTGACGGAATTGTTATTGTTGCGTCACCGCAGGAGCTGGTTTCAATGATAGTTCAAAAGGCCGTTAAAATGGCAAGGATGATGAATGTGCCGATTTTAGGTCTTGTTGAAAATATGAGCTGGTTCATGTGTCCCGATTGCGGAAAGAAACACAGCATCTTCGGTGACAGCCACATTGAGGAAGTTGCAAAGGAATATGACACACAGGTGCTTGCAAAGCTTCCGATTGATCCCGAACTTGCAAAATGTGTTGACGAGGGAAAGATTGAATTTTTTGAAGGAAACTATCTTGACGAAGCGGCAGAAATAATCGAAAAAGAACTTAGTAAATAAGCATTTGCAATATTTTGCTTTTAAGGTTAAAGTGGTTATCCCGAAAACCGTTAAGGTTGTGGATTCGTTTGCATTTAGTTTCAATGACAATATATACGAGTTTAAAATTTCCGACGGTGTAAAGGTTCTTGAAAGCGATGCGTTCACATCTATGCCAAACCTTAAAAGTGTTACGGTTCCCGATTCCGTAAAGGAAATGGATAATTGCGGTCTTGGTATGGATGTTGCTGACAATTATGACAGTGTTCCGCTCAAGGGCTTTAAAATGTATTGCAAAAAAGGTTCAGCCGCCGAAGCATATGCAAAAGAAAACAATTTGTCATATGAGATAATCAAGTAAAAAGTTAATGTAAATTAAAAACAGCTTTCCGATTTTGAGTTCGGAAAGCTGTTTTGTTTTTGTAGGGGAGAACCGTGTTCTAATAAACAATAACTGCCATATAAAGAAAACGGTCGGGCAACAATGTTTTGCATTATGCAAACCTGCTGCCCGACCATAATTTTCAATTTTCAATTTTCCATTTTCAATTTAAAAAAGTTCCGCTCGGAAGGTCTTAACCCTAACCCTAATCAAAAACTATCTTCACGAACGGGGAACGGCGGCACGCCGTGCGGCAAAACAAGCCCATCCGTTGTCAAGATGTTCTTCGATGATGTCAAAATACTGACTTACGGATGCCTTAACTTCCTCGGCACGAGTGTCGATGATACCGCTCATAATGTAAACGGCATCGTCCTTCATAAAGTCCTTAATGCCCTTTGAGAGAAACATAATCGCATCGGCAACAATATTGGCAAGAACAATGTCATACTTGCCCTCAACCTTGTCGGTAAAGCTGCCGCAGATAGCTGTAAAGCGGTCAGCAACGCTGTTAATTTCTGCGTTTTCCGCCGCAGTTCTCACCGCAGTTTCGTCAATGTCAACACCGACGGCACGATCTGCACCCAAAAGCAATGTTGCAATACTGAGAATACCGCTGCCGCAACCCACATCAAGAACAGAATCGCCCTCTTTAAGGTACTTTTCGCACATTTCAAGGCAAAGCCTTGTGGTTTCATGACCGCCCGTGCCGAACGCAAGGCCCGGATCAATGTTGAGAACTTTGCGGTTGCCGGCATCGTAATCATCTCGCCAGCTCGGACGGATAAGAAGTTTTTCACCGACTTCAATCGGGTTGAAATATTTCTTCCAGTTGTTTCTCCAATCCTCTTCAAGACAGTCAAGAAGTTCAATTGAATGCTTTATACCCTCCGCATTGTAGCGTTCCGAAAGGAATGCAACCGCCTCTGACGGCGAAACATCGGGTTCAAGATAAATGTGAACAAAAGCCTTGTTTCTGTCCTTTGCAAGCAAATCCTCGTCAATAAGGTCAATATGGGCAATGTCCTCAACCTCTTGCTCAAGGTTTGTGTAATCTTCAATATAGATGCCGTAGGGAACTACGACATTTGCAATATCACTTGCTCTGTCAATATCCTTTGCGTCAACGGATATTTTTATTTCTGTCCAGGATTCCATTTTAACCTCTGATTCACGGGCATTTTATGCCGATATTTTTGTTTGTAATGTAGTGGCGGATAAATTGTTCAGACAATCACAATTGTACACTCGGACATAATATGTTTTTTGCACAACAAATTATCTGCTCGAATTGGGAACGGCGACACGCCGTATAAAAAATTTGTGGGGACAAATGCCCCACAAATCTTATTTATTCTGTGTTACTCGTTGAACATCTTCTTGATTTTATCAAAGAAGTTTCTGCGTTTTGCGTAGTTCTTGTCGCCTGTTGCGCCGTCAAGCTGTTTGATAAGCTCTTTCTGCTTACCGTTAAGATTCTTCGGAACTTCAACGGTAACTCTTACATACTGGTCGCCTCTGCCTCTGCCGCCGAGTCGCTGAATACCCTTGCCCTTGAGTCTGAAAACATCACCCGGCTGTGTACCCTCACGAACCGTGTAGGAAACCTTGCCGTCAAGAGTAGGAACGACAACATCTGCTCCGAGAGCCGCCTGTGTAAAGGTTATCGGAACTTCGCACCACACATCGTCACCTCTGCGTTCAAAAACAGGATGCGGACGAACATTTACATAAACATGAAGGTCGCCTGCAGGACCGCCGTTTGTACCTGAGTTACCTCTGCCGCTTACATTAAGAATCTGCTGATCCTTGATACCTGCCGGAATCGTTACATCAACAGTCTTGTTTCTGCGCTGTTTGCCCGAACCGCCGCACTTTTTGCATGGATTGTCAACAATCTTGCCTCTGCCGTGACAGGCATCACAGGTACGCTGAGTCTGGACAACACCGAAAGGCGTTCTCTGGTTGATTGTTACCCTGCCCGAACCGCCGCATGACGAACAGGTCTTGGGGCTTGTGCCGGGCTGAGCGCCTGTTCCGTGGCAGGCATCACAGGTTGTTACGCATGAATAGTTGATTGTCTGCTTGCAACCCTTTGCCGCCTCTTCAAATGAAATGTAAACCGTAGTTTCAATATCACTGCCACGCATAGGAGCATTTGCATTGTTGGAGCGTCTGCCGCCGAATCCGCCGAAAAAGCTGGAGAAGATATCGTCAATATCAATACCCTGACCGAACGGACTTCCTGCTCCGCCTGCACCTGCACCGTAGTTGGGATCAACACCCGCATGACCGAACTGGTCGTAACGAGCCTTTTTATCGGAATCGGAAAGAACCTCATAAGCCTCGTTTACTTCCTTGAATTTTTCCTCGCATTCTTTATCGCCGGGATGCAAATCCGGGTGATATTTTTTGGCACAGGCTCTGTATGCCTTTTTTATTTCATCGTCGCTTGCGCCCTTTTGAACGCCAAGCACCTCGTAGTAGTCTCTTTTGTCTGCCATATTACTCTCACCTTTGTCAAAATACCGAAATCACGCAATATTGCAAGCCGGTTATCGTCTTATACAGCCAAAAGGAGCCGCCATATAACAGCTCCTTTGACTATATGTTATTCTAACATAAATTACTTGTTATCGTCAACATCGGTGAAATCAGCGTCATATACATTAGGATCTCCGCCGTTGTTGCCTGTAGGATTACCGCCGTTTGGCTGAGCACCGTTCATATCGGGAGCACCGCCCTGCGGAGCAGCCTGCTGATAAAGCTTAGCGGCAGCATCGTTAAGAGTCTTCTGGAGGTCTTCCTTAGCTGTGCCGATGAGTGCGGCATCGTCCTTTGAGACAGCCTCTTTAAGAGCTGCAACCTTTGTGTTGATTGCGTTCTTGTCATCCTCAGGAATCTTGTCACCGCTTTCGCTGACGAGCTTTTCTGCCTGATAAACAATGTTTTCAGCCTCGTTCTTAGCGTCAACTGCCTCACGGCGCTTTTTGTCCTCTGCGGCAAACTGTTCAGCTTCCTTAACAGCCTTGTCGATATCTTCCTTGCTCATTGAAGTTGAGTTACTGATTGTAATCTTCTGCTCTTTGCCTGTACCGAGGTCTTTTGCAGATACATTAACGATACCGTTGGCATCAATATCAAATGTTACTTCAATCTGCGGAATACCACGCATTGCAGGAGCAATGCCTGTGAGAGCGAAAAGACCGAGCTGCTTGTTGTCACGGGCAAATTCACGCTCACCCTGAAGAACATTGATTTCAACCTGTGTCTGATTATCAGCGGCAGTTGAGAAAATCTGGCTCTTCTTTGTTGGGATTGTTGTGTTTCTGTCGATAATCTTTGTCATAACACCGCCCATTGTTTCAACACCGAGTGAAAGCGGAGTTACATCGAGGAGGAGAAGTCCTTCAACTTCACCGCCGAGTACGCCTGCCTGAATAGCTGCGCCGATAGCAACACATTCATCAGGGTTGATGCCCTTGAACGGCTCTTTGCCGATGAGCTTCTTAACAGCGTCCTGAACAGCAGGGATTCTGGAAGAACCGCCAACCATAAGAACCTTGTCAATCTGACCGATCTGAAGACCTGAATCCTGAAGAGCCGATCTTACAGGACCCATTGTAGCTTCTACGAGGTCTGATGTGAGTTCGTCAAACTTTGCTCTTGTAAGAGTAAGGTCAAGGTGCTTAGGACCTGTCTGGTCTGCTGTGATAAACGGGAGGTTGATGTTAGAAGTTGTAACACCTGAAAGTTCAATCTTTGACTTCTCGGCAGCCTCTTTTAATCTCTGCATTGCAACCTTATCCTGTGAAAGGTCAATGCCTGTTTCTGTCTTGAATGATGCAACCATCCAGTCGATGATTCTCTTATCGAAGTCATCACCGCCGAGACGGTTGTTACCTGCTGTTGCAAGAACTTCCTGAACACCGTCGCCCATTTCGATGATAGATACATCGAATGTACCACCGCCGAGGTCATATACCATAACCTTCTGGTCTTTTTCTTTATCTACACCGTATGAAAGAGCGGCTGCTGTAGGCTCGTTGATGATTCTCTTAACATCAAGACCTGCAATCTTACCGGCATCCTTTGTAGCCTGACGCTGTGCGTCTGTGAAGTATGCAGGAACTGTGATAACTGCCTGTGTAACTGTTTCACCGAGGTAAGCCTCTGCATCTGACTTAAGCTTCTGAAGAATCATTGCTGAAATCTCCTGCGGAGTGTAGCTCTTGCCGTCAATTGTTACCTTGTGAGCAGTACCCATTTCTCTCTTGATTGATGCAACTGTTCTGTCAGGGTTTGTGATAGCCTGACGCTTGGCAACCTGACCGACCATTCTTTCACCGTCTTTTGAAAAAGCAACAACAGACGGAGTTGTTCTTGCGCCTTCTGCGTTAGCGATAACTACAGGCTCGCCGCCTTCGATAACTGCTACGCATGAGTTTGTTGTACCTAAATCTATACCTATTGTCTTAGCCATGATAAATTCCTCCAATTGAATTTTTAATTGTTTTTGTTTGTGTGTTTTCTGCTGAATATTTATATATGAAATCAGTCACAGTTGGCAACCTGTACCATTGCGTGACGGATAATTTTGTCACCGATTTTGTAACCCGTCTGATAAACGGCTGCGATTGTGTCGGCACCGAGGCTTTCGTCCTCAATCTTTGAAACCGCATTGTGCAAGTTCGGATCGAATGCATCGCCTGCTTTGCCGTAGGACTCAATCTTTAGCTTTTCAAAGCTCTCTGCAAGCTGATTTGAAATAAGCTCAATACCCTTGATGATATCGGGATCGGCGTCTTTCAGATTAGCAAGAGCAAGCGTTACGCTGTCTGCAACGGGAAGAAGCTCGATACAAGCCTTTGAAGTTGCATCGTCATAGATTGAAAGCTTTTCGTTTGCCGTTCTTTTACGGTAATTGTCGTACTCGGCGGCAAGTCGCATATACTTATCCTTCTGTGCCGAAAGCTCATCTTCAAGAGCCTTGATTTTATCCGCATTTTCATTCTTTGCAGGCTCTTCGGTATTTTCAGTCTCGGTTTCTTCTGCGACTGTTTCTTCGGAAACCTTTTTCTCTTCGGTTTTCTCGGATTTTTTCTTAGTCATCTTTATCCTCCTTCAAGGATTTTTATTTATCATATTTCTATCAGCTCATCAATAAGAGTGCTAACGCTTTCGGACACACATTCAAGAATTGAAATTGCTCTTGCGTAGTCCGTTCTCACGGGTGCTATCACCGCAAGCACACCTGACGGATTGCCGTCAAGTCGGTATCGTGTGGAGATTACCGCACTCCCTGCAAGCTCTGTTCTGCTGTTTTCGCCGCCTATGCTGACGGAGGTGTCAAGCGGAAGATTTTCAAGCATTTCCGCAAGGTCGTGTCTGTTGTTCAAAAACTCCATAACATTTCGTGCGTTAAGAAAATTGACATCGGACATAAACAACGGCTTTGTCACACCGCTGAGATAAACGCTGACTTCCTTTGCCGTTTCACAAGCCTCCATAATTGCCACAAGCACTCCCGGGGTAAACATCGAAAGTTCACCGAGCCTTGCCGCCGCTGTCTGTATGAACGGTCGGTTGACCGATGAAAGCTTCATTCCCGAAAAGATTTCGTTAAATGCCTTGTCAAACACGGTCAAAAGTTCGGGATTCAAAAGGAAATCGCAACGAAACAGCTTTGTTTTTATGATTCCGTTTGAGGCAATCACAACAGCCATTGCCGTGTGCGAACCCGTCTGAACAAATCTTATTCTGTGGATTCTGCTTTCCTCACCCGAAGGTGTTGTTGTTACCGCCGTGCAGCCTGTCAGCCTTGAAATAACACCGCTTGCCTCTTTGAGAATACTCTCGGGGGAATCTGCGCTTTTGTAAAGCTCGGATTCAACATATTCCCGTCCGCCTTGGGTTACGGGGGTAATTTTCATCAAATTGTCGATGTAGTATCTGTAGCCCTGCAGCGTTGGAATTCGTCCTGCCGAGGTGTGCGGCTGAACCAAGTAGCCTTTATTTGTAAGGTCTGCAAGGTCATTTCGCACCGTTGCCGATGAAACCTCAAGTCCCGTTTCGTTAATCAACGCTTTTGAACCAATCGGCTCGCCTGTGTTGATATAGCTTTCGATTACTGCCGATAATATTTTCTTTTTTCTTTCAGCCAGCTCCATACCGTTCACCTCATTTCGTGTCGGTTTTTGCTGTTTTAGCACTCTCAATAGGTGAGTGCTAATTGCTATACTCATAATATAATACCAAAGTCAGTAAAAGTCAAGCGTTTTTGAAAAAATTTTTCGTTTTCAGAAAATCTTCACATAACACGGTTTGACATTGTGCCGAGGATACTCTATAATCTACTTATCAGTAATGTTTAAGGGTGAATTTTATGGGCGAATTTCTTCAGAATATGTATGTATGGCTTTGGGCGGCTCTTGCAATATTAATGATTATCGTAGGAATCAAATATCGCCACGAACATCAGGGCTTGCTTGCAGTTTTAATGGCTGTGTTTTTTATCTTCATGACCGTATGGTACGGACTGCGAACCTTTGCAGGCTACCCAATGTTTGAGGGTACGCTTAATATCATCTTCCGTTGCATCCTCGGCGGTTTCCTCGTTGCGCTTGGTTTGATATATTGGTTTATAAGAAAAAGAAAATAACTATATATGTATAAAAAACAAATCGGACAGCAGATTTTATTTCTGCTGTCCATTATTTTTATGTTCATATTTTTTCGTTCGTGTAGATAGTTTGCAATGTTTAAAAACCAATTATGCCCGAGCGTGGCATTGTAACTGTTTGCACAATTCTGTAGGGGCGTTCATTGGACGCCCGCCACTAACGGCACAATATTTATGTTAAATCAAATTATATAAATAAAACAAAGTTACCGTTATTCTGTAGTGGCGAACCTCGTTCGCCGCTACAATCAAACATTTACTCCCATATAAACTAAAAAAGTCGGGCAACAATGTTTTGCATTTTGCAAACTTGCTACCCGACCATAATTTTCCATTTTAAATTTTCAACTTTCAATTTTACTAAAGTTCGTCCGCTTTAAACGCTGTGTAGCCCTCATAATAATAGCTGTGGTCAATGCCTTTCATGTACATCTCACGGCTGTCAATTTCATCGGTCAATGCGTTTTTCAGAACATATTTTATCTCGATATCCCGTATGGGACTGCGCTCCATTGCAAGCAGATAATCTTCCTTGTCAACCTTGCTCCAGTCGATAACCTTGCCGATTTCCGTTTTCAACATATGGCCAAGCCAGATTCGTGCACTGCGACCGTTGCCCTCTCTGAATGGGTGCGCAATGTTCATTTCGACATACTTTTCTATAATCTCATCAAAATTGCTCTGCGGCATTTCATCAATATTTTTCAAAGCTGATTCAATGTACATCAAAGGTGCAAATCTGAAATTGCCCTTTGCAATGTTTACGGTTCTCAACTTTCCCGCAAAATCGTAGATTTCATCAAAAAGGTACTTGTGGATTGTCTGTAATGTTGAAAACTTTCCGCTTTCAAGGTTGTCAAGAATGTGATTTTCAAAAAGCATTGCCGCCTTTTTCTTACTGATTCGCTCCTCTTCACGAGCAAGCTCCGCAGAAGAAGTCAATCCGAGTTTGTTCTCAAGCATACAAGCACCTCACTTTACTATATATATTGTATCATAGTGCAGATGATAATTCAATTTTTTAGTTTATGTTTATTTTAGTTCGTGTAGATAGTTTGCAATATTAAAAACTATTATGCCCGAGCGTGACTTTGTAATTGTCAGGTTCGTGTTTATTTTAGTTCGTGCAGATAGTTTGCAATATT
>CEAZ01031745.1_pt1 | contig 54533 bp, 44 predicted proteins | sample 557361 | NCBI WGS metagenome assembly CEAZ01 (sample SAMEA3182074, study PRJEB8094) | gut metagenome | biome: human; feature: gut; material: Stool; isolation source: human stools | place: Canada | collected 2012-02-22 | reverse complement strand
CCACCTGTTCTCATCCCGAACACAGAAGTTAAGCCCTTAAACGTCGAAAGTACTTGGCTGGAAGCGGCCTGGGAGGATAGAAAGCTGCCGGTTAAAAAATAACCATACCATACGGTATGGTTATTTTTTTATGTTAGGTAAATACTATCCGGCCAGACCTTGCCCTGGGACACATGGCAGGCAAAACCGGAAGTAGCATGCCCGTGTGTATTGGAAAACTGTCTGTTAAAAAATAAGCATTATATATGATTCCTGAAATAATATAGTTTGCAAATACTAAAAATCTTATTCAAAGTACCAATATTTTAGATTATTATGAAAAATTACAAAAATGTAAAAACGATACATTAAGTTTACAAAAATAAATATCTTTTACTAAAAATATAAAGTTTTTATTGACAATCGAAATGCCGGATAGTAAGCTATAAAAGCACTTTGTTCTTTATAAATGAACTTTATTATGTGGGGGAAGATATTATGATGAAGATGAGTAATTTTAGATGGAAAGTTGCCTGGTTGATTTTTATCGTCAGTTTTGTTTCATATATGGATAGAGTAAATCTGTCTGTTGCTACTCCTGTTATTATGAAAGAATATGGTTTTGATAAAATAGATATGGGACTTATTCAATCATTTTTCTTTGCCGGTTATGCTTTGATGCAGGTTCCAGGTGGTATGATGGCTGAAAAGTTTGGACACCGGATTACAGGAAGTCTGGCTGTAATTTGGTGGTCTGTATTTACTGCTTTGACTGCTGTAGCAAAGGGAAAATTTTCTTTTGCTGCAGTAAGATTTTTGTTCGGTATGGGTGAAGGGCCTATTTATCCTGCTTTTGCGATTGCTATTTTCAGATGGTTTAATAAAAAGGAAAAAGGCAACGCCAGCTCATTTTTGTTGAACGGTTCTTTTTTGGGGCCAGTAATAGGTCCGGCTTTGACTGTTGCATTGATGTCTACAGTTGGTTGGAAAATGGTTTTTTTGATTTTTGGCATTGTGGGGATCTTAATGGCTTGGGTATGGCATAAATATGTTCCTGAAAATCCTGCAGAAAGCCCCTATGTTAATGAAGCTGAATTAGCTCATATTAACGAAGGACGTACTGATGTTCCAATTGTAAAAAAAGCTGCTCCGTGGGGTAAATTATTTACTTCTGTACAGTTTTGGGCTATTGGTGTGCAGTATTTCATCACCGATTATATTATGTTCGTATTTTTGGCATGGCTGCCGCTTTATTTAATGGAGGCACACGGTTTCTCACTTGCAAAAATGGGCATATGGGCAGCAATGCCGTGGCTGACTTTGATTATCATTACCTTCAGCAGCGGTTATTTCTGTGATAAAGCTATTGCCAAAGGTGCTTCACAATATTGGATACGTACTTTATGTGGTTCTGCTGGAATTATAATTTGTTCCCTGGCTTTGTATATTGCTACAAGAACCGCTGATCCTATGCAAAACGTAATGTGGCTATCTTTATCACTGGGGTCGCTGGGATTGACTTTCAATGCCTCCTGGGCCTGTGCGATCAATTTAGGGGGAGAGTTTGCCGGTTCTATTTCCGGGTGGATGAACTTCTGGGGAAATATTGGTGGCGTCATAGCTCCAACTTTAACTGCCTGGATCGCGACCAGCTACGGTTGGGATGCTGCACTGATCGCAACAGCATTATCGGGTGTTGTTGGCGTATTGGCGTGGTTCTTAGTCCGTCCTGATAAAGCTATTGTATAATCAATTCTACTGTAAAGTACTTGCAAAGATGAGTAAACTTTGCTATAATGCCTAAGTAATCAAATAACAGACAGTTCGTGACCATCCTGTCTCAAAATAAAACTACGGGTGTTCTGCTTAAAGCAGAACTGTTTTAACATGGATGGGACGAAAATTTTGATTTTCGTCCTTTTTTATGTAGTTCCGTTCTTGGTCACAGCAAGAAAGGAGCATAGTAATATGAAAAATCTCACTAAAACGCAAAAATTGACTATTTCCGCCTTGTGTATGGCTTTATATCTGGTTGTTATGATGTGTACGCAAAGCTTTGCCTTCGGACAGTACCAGGTACGCATTGCGACGGCTTTATATGGTTTGAGCGCTATCTTTCCTTTCCTGATAATTCCATTTGGTTTGGTAAATGTATTGGCAAATACTCTGATGGGTGGTTTGGGACCTTTGGATATGTTAGGCGGCGGTTTGGTTGGTATTATGACAAGTCTGACAATAGTTTATGCTAAACGCCATGATTTAGGTAATTGGGCTGTGATGCTGGCAATTACTTTAGTACCGGGGTTAGGAGTGCCGGTCTGGCTTTCTGTATTGCTGGATCTGCCTTACTGGCTGTTGGCGTCTACTGTTTTAGTAGGCCAGTTTATCTCCGGTGTCGTGGGTATGGTATTGGTGACAGCTTTAGAACGCTGTGAAATATTTAATTTTGCTTCAGCAAAAAAATAAGGAGGATTTATGACTTCTGGAAGAGACCAAAAAGAATTGACAGGCGTGAGCCTTTTAGGCAATAAAACTAAGTATCCTACGGACTATGCTCCTGAAGTACTGGAAGCTTTTATTAATAAACATCCCGGCAATGATTATTTTGTAAAATTTAACTGCCCGGAATTTACAAGCCTGTGCCCGATGACAGGACAGCCGGATTTTGCTGCGATCTATATTTCCTATGTGCCTGATCAGAAACTTGTAGAAAGTAAATCGTTAAAGCTGTATTTATTCAGCTTTCGCAATCATGGCGATTTTCACGAAGATTGCGTAAATATTATTATGAAAGACCTGATCAAGCTGATGGAACCGAAATATATAGAAGTTTGGGGTAAATTTACTCCGCGCGGAGGTTTGGCGATCGACCCATATGCCAACTATGGCAAACCGGGCACAGAGTGGGAAGCAGCTGCTAAAAAACGTTTGATGATGCATGATATGTATCCTGAAAATGTAAGTTATCGTTAGTAAGATTTTACTTTAAAGCCGAGGACTCTTCTTCGGCTTTTTATTTTTTGTTTGAAATTTAATAAATAAATTATGATTTGTTGCTGTTTTTAACACAACACCACTTTTTTTCTTTTATACCTTGTGCTACAATAGACTAAATGAAGATTTCTGAAAATTTATTTTTAGAGCTAGTGGGACTAAAAATGGACCACGAGGGACAAAATACGCTGGGAGATCACTATGGACAGTATTATTAATTTACAGAAAAAAATCGTTCCCGAGCTTACAAATCTTTTAGTTCAGAGATACCAGATATTAAGGCAGGTGAGCCATGAGTATCCTATCGGACGCAGGGCTTTGGCTGCCAGGCTGGGGTTGAGTGAAAGAGTATTGCGGGCACAGGTCGATTTTTTGAAAAACGGTGGTTTACTGGCATTTTCTTCTGCCGGAATGTCGGTGACTGAAGAGGGCGCGGATATTCTGAAAGAGCTTGCTGATTATGTCCGTAAATTGCAGGATCTGAACTCTTTGGAACAGTTTTTATGTGAACGCCTGGATATTGGGCGTGTAGTCATCATTCCAGGAGACTCTGACCAGGAAGAGGTGGTCAAACGTGAAATCGGCCGTGCTGCGGCGAGGATTCTTGGAAATCTGCTGAATGACGGCAAAGAACATATCGTTGCCGTAAGCGGTGGTACAACTATGGCTGCCCTGGCTGCTAATGTAAGCGGCAATGAGCCTAAAACAGTTGTAGTACCAGCCCGCGGCGGTTTGGGTGATAATGTTGAATTACAGGCTAATACTATAGCCACAGTCCTGGCTCAGCGGCTGGGAGCATCTTACAGGCAGCTGTATGTCCCGGACAGCGTCAGTGAAGAGATACTGAATAGTATTTTAGCAGAGGATATTGGGGTCAAATCTGTGGTTGATATTATCAAACAGGCCGATATCCTGGTGCATGGTGTAGGACAGGCTTCAGTAATGGCACGGCACCGCAGGCTGCCGCCGGAATTCATAAAAAAACTGCTGGATGACGGCGCCGTAGGCGAAGCGTTCGGGCAGTACTGCGCTTTAGATGGCAGACAGATCTATATGACAAACAACGCCGGACTGATGCTGCAGGATCTGCCAAAGATCGGAACTGTTATCGGCGTAGCCGGAGGACGGTCTAAAGCAGCAGCTATCTTGTCAGTAATCAGGGCGTCGCGTCAGGATATACTGATAACTGATGAAGCAGCAGCTCACGACATAGTGAGAATGTTGGAAAATGATTAAGGTTACAAGGCACATTAGTGCAAACATATAATTTGCTCAAAGCATAAAAGGAGGATTTTTATCATGACAAAAATTGGTATTAATGGTTTTGGCCGTATCGGCCGCGAGGTTTTCCGTGTTGCTTTTACTAATCCGGAGGTAGAAGTAGTTGCCGTTAACGACTTGACTGATGCTGCAACTTTGGCTCATCTTTTGAAATATGACTCTGTACATGGCACTTTCCCGCATGAAGTTTCTGTTGACGGTGATAATATCGTTGTTGACGGTAAAAAAATCAAAGTTATCGCTCAAACAGATCCTGCTAAGCTGCCTTGGGGTGAATTGGGAGTTGAGATCGTAGTTGAATCTACTGGACGCTTTACTGAAGGTGAAAAAGCAAAAGCGCACTTGACTGCCGGCGCTAAAAAAGTAATTATTTCCGCACCTGCTAAAGGCGAGGATATCACTATCGTTATGGGTGTTAATGAGAAAAAATACAACGCTGCGGAGCATCATATCATTTCAAATGCTTCCTGCACTACTAACTGCCTGGCTCCGTTTACCAAAGTGCTTTTGGAAAACTTTGGTATTGAAAGCGGTTTGATGACTACTGTCCATTCCTATACAAATGATCAGAAAATCCTTGATTTACCGCATAAGGATCTGCGTCGTGCCCGTGCTGCGGCGATGTCCATTATTCCTACTACTACCGGAGCTGCGAAAGCAGTTTCTCTGGTGCTTCCTGAAGTCAAAGGCAAATTGAATGGCTTTGCTATGCGTGTGCCGACACCAAATGTTTCCATTACTGATTTGACTGTTGTTTTGGAAAAAGATACTACTGTTGAAGAAATAAATGCCGCTTTGAAAAAAGCAGCTGAGGGTGAATTAAAAGGCATTATGGGTTATAATGAGCTGCCTTTGGTTTCCAGAGATTACAATGGCTGTCCGTTGAGTTCTATCGTTGATGGTTTGTCTACGATGATGGTCGGCAAAAGAATGGCGAAAGTTGTCAGCTGGTATGATAACGAATGGGGTTATTCCAATCGTGTGGTAGATCTTGCTGCCTACATTGCTAAACAAGGCCTGTAATTAAAGGAGTATATCATTCTAATGGATAAAAAAAACCTGTGTGATTTAGACGTTGCCGGTCAAAAAGTTCTGGTACGTGTCGACTATAATGTGCCGATGGACGAAACCGGTAAGATTACCGATGATACCAGAATTTGTGCTTCGTTAGAAACTATCAAATATTTACTGGAGCATAAAGCTGCGGTCATTTTGATGGCGCATTTAGGCCGTCCTAAAGGACAAGTTAATATCAAATACAGTCTGGCGCCTGTTGCCAAGCATTTGGCAAAGCTGATGAATATGCCTGTTGCTTTTGCAGGTGACTGCATCGGTGAAGAAGCTGAAAAAGCAGTACAGAAGCTTAAACCCGGTAAGATTTTGATGCTGGAAAACCTGCGCTTCCATAAAGAAGAAGAAAAAAATGATATGGATTTTGCCGAAAAACTGGCATCTTTAGCAGATCTGTATGTTAATGACGGCTTTGGCGTTTCTCATAGAGCCCATGCTTCGGTGGAAGGGGTTACGCATTTTCTGCCTTCAGCAGCAGGCTTTTTACTGGAAAAAGAAATTCGCTTTGTCGGACAGGCTGTGGAAAATCCACTGCATCCCTTTGTTGCTATCATTGGCGGTGCCAAGGTTTCCGACAAGATCGGCGTGATCGAAAATCTTTTGGAAAAAGTCGATACCCTGCTGATCGGCGGCGGTATGGCCAATACTTTTTTAGCTGCTCAAGGGCATAAAATGGGCAAATCTTTAGTTGAAGATGATAAGATCGCTTTAGCAAAAGAACTGCTGGCTAAGGCCAAAGCACGTAAAGTAAAATTGCTGCTGCCGGTAGATCTGGTAATGGCAGAGACGTTTGCTGCCGATGCCAGCCATAAAGTTGAAAAAGTAGCTAAGCTGGATCAAAAATATATGGCTTTGGATATTGGCCCTGCGACCAGCACTTTGTATCAGGATGCGTTGCAGGATGCTAAAATGATCGTGTGGAACGGGCCCATGGGTGTTTTTGAAATGGATGCCTTCTGCAAAGGGACTGAAGCTGTCGCTCAGGCTGTTGCTAAAAGTAGAGCTATGAGCATTGTCGGCGGCGGTGATTCTGTGGCTGCCATTGAAAAGCTGGGGCTGGCTAAAAAAATTACGCATATCTCCACTGGCGGAGGCGCTTCGCTGGAATATCTGGAAGGCAAGGTCCTGCCAGGTGTTGCGGCTTTAGATGATGTACGCCGTAAAATTGTGGCCGGCAACTGGAAAATGCATAAAAATGTGGATGAAGCAGTTGAACTGGCTGAAGATATCGTCAGTGATACTAATGGGACACTGAACGAAGTAGTTGTTTTTCCGCCGTTTACAGCACTGGAAAGCGTTGCTGAAGCCATTGACGGTAAACATGTAGGCTACGGAGCTCAGGACCTGCATTGGGAAGATGAAGGCGCTTATACAGGTGCTGTTTCCGGTAAAATGATTGCTGATATCTGCGCTGAATATGTTTTGATCGGTCATTCTGAACGCCGCACCATGTTCGGTGATAATGAAGTGGCTGTTGCTAAAAAGATGCGAGCTGCATACAGAAATGGTTTGAAACCGATGTTATGCGTAGGTGAAAATGCCCAGGAGCGCGCAGAAGGAAAGACTTCACGTAAAATCAGCATGCAGCTGAAAAGTGCCTTAAAGGGCATTACTCCTGATGAAGCGGAAGTTTTGGTTGTTGCCTATGAACCATTGTGGGCTATTGGCAGCGGTCAGGCTGCAACTGCTAAAGATGCTCAGGAAGTATGCCTGCTGATCAGAAATAAGCTGGAAAAACTATTTTCTGCAGATATCGCGCGTAAGGTTCGTGTTTTATATGGCGGCAGCGTTAATGCTAAAAATGCCGCAGATTTTGCAATCAGCGGTATCGACGGAGTTCTTGTAGGTGGGGCGAGCCTGGATGCGCAAGCGTTTTCTGCTATCGCACGCAGTATATAAGGGGTGACGAAAATGGCAAAACAGCCGCTATTGCTGATGATTTTAGATGGCTGGGGTATTGCTCCGGCAGGGCAGTATAATGCAGCTGCTTTGGCAAAGACACCTAATTTGGATGCTTTGTTCGACAAATATCCGCATACGCGCTTATCCTGTTCTGGTGCAGCCGTAGGCCTGCCAGACGGGCAGATGGGTAATTCCGAAGTCGGTCACTTGAATATCGGGGCAGGGCGTATTGTATATCAGGAGCTGACAAGGATCACTAAAGCAATAAAAGACGGTGACTTTTTTGAAAACACTATTTTGAGTAAAGCTATGCAGACCGTAAAAGCCAACGGCAGTGCGCTGCACCTGCTGGGTCTTGTTTCTGACGGTGGAGTGCACAGTCATATCAGTCATTTGTTTGCTCTATTAGAAATGGCTAAATTGCAGGGACTGAACAAGGTTTATGTACATGCTTTTTTAGACGGACGAGATGTTGGACCGCAGACGGCCGATGTTTATCTGGCAGAACTTGACGCGGAGATGAAGCGTATCGGCGTGGGTAAAATCGCTACAGTAGCAGGGCGTTATTACGCTATGGACCGCGATAAACGCTGGGAACGTGTGCAGAAAGCTTATGACGCTATGGTTTTGCATGACGGCACTGTTTGTACTGATGCGGTCAGCGGTGTGCGTGCTTCTTATGCGGGCGGGGTCACTGATGAATTTGTAGTTCCGTTCATAGCTGCACCTGAAGCAGATTCCTGCGTCAAAGCCGGTGACGGCATGATTTTTTTCAATTTCCGTCCCGACAGGGCAAGGCAGCTGACCAGAGCCTTTGTAGATGAAGAATTTCCTTATTTTGCGCGTCCTCAGACAGCCCGTCCGGTAAATTTTGTTTGTATGACGCAGTATGACGAAACTATAAAAGCTCCCGTTGCCTTTGCTCCGGAAACGCTGGAAGATACGCTGGGCAAAGTACTGGCTGACCACAAGCTTCAGCAGCTGCGGATCGCCGAAACGGAAAAATATGCTCATGTGACCTTTTTCTTTAATGGCGGCGAGGAAGAACCGAATATCGGTGAAGACAGAGTTCTGATTCCGTCACCGAAAGTGGCTACCTATGATCTGCAGCCGGAAATGAGCGCCGAGCTTGTGACAGATAAGCTGGCAGAGCTTCTGGATACAGATAAGTACGACATGATAATATTGAATTTTGCCAATCCCGATATGGTAGGGCATACAGGCGTGCTGAATGCTGCTGTCAAGGCAATGGAAACTGTCGATGCCTGTGTAGGGCGCATTGTTGAAAAGGTATTGTCACTGCATGGAACAGCCTGTATTACGGCTGATCATGGCAATCTGGAAAAGATGCTTGACGAAACGACAGGACAGCCTTATACGGCTCACACAACGAATCAGGTTCCTTTTTTGGTAGTCAGTGATGAAAAACATACTTTACACGAAGGCATTTTGGCTGATATTGCGCCGACGCTGCTGGAACTGCTGAAAATCAAGCAGCCTGCTGCGATGACAGGGAAAAGTCTGTTAACAGATAAAAATAAATGATGAGGTGAAGTTAGAGTGGCAATGATTACTGAAGTATATGCAAGAGAAATTTTGGATTCCCGCGGCAATCCGACTATCGAAGTAGAGGTTTGCCTGGAAGACGGTTCCGTTGGACGCGCTGCTGTTCCTTCAGGAGCGTCTACCGGCGCGCATGAAGCGGTAGAGCTGCGTGACGGTGATAAAAACCGCTATCTGGGCAAAGGCGTGACTAAAGCAGTCGATAATGTCAACGACGTTATTGCTGAAGCTTTGATCGGCCTGGAAGCAACCCGTCAGGTAGAAATCGACGAGATGCTGATCCGTTTGGACGGGACACCAAATAAAGGAAAATTAGGCGCCAACGCTATTTTAGGCGTTTCCATGGCTGTAGCCAAGGCTGCCGCTGCTTCTGTAGGGTTGCCGCTGTATCTGTATCTGGGCGGTGTTTCCGCACAGGAGCTGCCGGTACCGATGATGAATATCCTGAACGGCGGCCAGCATGCTGATAATAACGTCGATATTCAGGAATTTATGATCATGCCGGTCGGCGCTGCAAGCTTCAGCGAGGCTTTGCGCATGAACGCTGAAATCTATCATGGTTTAAAGGCCCTGCTGAACGCTAAAGGACTGGGAACAGGCCTGGGTGATGAAGGTGGTTTTGCGCCGAATCTGAAATCCAATGAAGAGGCGATCGAAGTCATACTTGAAGCAGTGAAAAAAGCAGGCTATAAACCGGGCGAAGATATCATGATCGCTTTAGACGTTGCTGCCAGCGAATTTTATAAAGATGGAAAATATCAGATGGAAGGCGAAGGTTTGGTAAAAACCTCCAATCAAATGGTTGATTATCTGGCTGCTTTGTGCGAAAAATACCCGATCGTTTCAATCGAAGACGGTTTGGCGGAAGACGACTGGAAGGGATGGAAAGCGCTTACGAAGAAATTAGGCACGAAAGTTCAGCTGGTTGGCGACGATCTGTTTGTTACCAATGAAGAACGTTTGCTTGAAGGTATCAAAAATGATACTGCTAACGCTATTTTGATCAAAGTCAATCAGATCGGTACTTTGACAGAGACATTCAATGCTATTGAAACTGCTAAACGGGCAGGCTATACCTGTATTATTTCGCATCGCAGCGGTGAAACCGAAGATACTACATTGGCAGATATTGCCGTTGCTGTCAATGCCGGACAGATCAAAACAGGTGCTCCGGCACGTACTGACCGCGTGGCCAAATACAACCAGCTGCTCCGTATCGAGGAAGACCTCGGCGGCGCTGCCAAGTATAAAGGCAAAGCTGTATTTTACAACATCAATAAATAATCGGAGTAACGGTTATTTTGAAGCAGGGCAGATACCGGACGCGTATTTGCCCTGCTTTTTACTAAATTTTGTACAATTTTTTATATTTTACCGTTGTAAGCTGTATAACATTATGATAGAATAGTTAGGTACTAAGTAAAAGAGGAGGTAAGCTTTGTGATTGCAACTGTCTTAATGGTATTAGACGTAATCGTCTGTATCGCCTTGATAGCGTCTGTGTTAATGCAGTCCGGGAAGGGCTCAGGCTTGTCAGATGCGTTCGGCGGAGGCGGTGGTGGTGCCTTCTTCGGCAAGGGTAATGATGTTGATACTTTAATGGCTAAAGTTACGATTGGTTTGGGTACTGCTTTTGGTATCATCACGCTTGCTCTGGCAAAAATCAACGGTTAATTTGGTTAAAAAGAACGCTCTGCGTTCTTAATTTTTAAAAACTCAAAAGAAACAGAAAGGGGATCAATGTTTTGAGTACTTATTTAATTTTATCCATAGTCGTCGGTCTTGTTGCCCTCGGCGTGGCAGTAATGCTCAGTAACGCTATCAGCGCTGCTAATGCCGGTACTGCCCGTATGAAGGAGATCGCCGGCTATATCCATGAAGGTGCAATGGCATTCCTGTACAGAGAATACAAATATCTTGCTATCTTCATCGTTGTTGTTGCTGCAATTATTGCTACATTCTTATCAGTAAGCACTGCGCTCTGCTTTATCGGCGGTGCTGTATTCTCCATCTGCGCAGGTTATCTGGGTATGAACGTGGCTACTAAAGCTAACGTTCGTACAGCTGAAGCTGCCCGTCACGGCATGAGCGAAGCTCTGAAAATCGCTTTCTCCGGCGGCGCTGTAATGGGCCTGGGCGTTGTAGGCCTTGGTATTGCCGGCCTGGCTGTAGCTTATTTTGTTTTTGACCGTAACATTGATATTGTTACCGGTTTTGGTCTGGGCGCAAGCTCGATCGCATTGTTTGCCCGTGTTGGCGGCGGTATTTATACTAAAGCTGCTGACGTTGGCGCTGACCTTGTTGGTAAAGTTGAAGCCGGTATTCCGGAAGACGATCCGCGTAACCCTGCTACTATTGCTGATAACGTAGGCGATAACGTAGGCGACGTTGCCGGTATGGGTGCCGACTTGTTTGAATCCTATGTAGGCGCAATTATCTCCGCCTTGACTCTGGGTGCAGTTGCATATCCCGGCGGTGAAGGTGTCGAATTTGTTTTCATGCTGGCTGTTGCCGGTATCCTTGCTTCTATCATCGGTGTTATGTTTGCCCGTTCCAGCAAATCTCAAAACCCTCAGGCTGCACTGAACAGCGGTACTTACATCGGCGGTGCTATCGTTATCGCTGCTGCTGCTTATCTTTCTAACAGCCTGTTTGGTTCTCTGGATGCATTCTGGGCTATTGCAGCAGGTCTGCTTGTTGGTATGATCATTGGCAAGATCACCGAGATCTATACCTCTGCTGATTTCGGGAGTGTTAAGAAAATCGCTCAACAATCCGAAACCGGTCCGGCAACCACTATTATTGCCGGTTTGGCAGTTGGTATGTATTCTACTTTCTGGCCTATGCTTTTCATCTGCATCGGCGTAATCGTATCCTTCTTTGTAATGGGCGGCGCTACTAACGGCGGCATGGGACTGTTCGGTATCTCTCTGGCTGCTGTAGGTATGCTCTCCACCACCGGTTTGACCGTTGCTGTTGACGCTTACGGCCCGATCGCCGACAATGCCGGCGGTATTGCTGAAATGTCCGAGCTTCCTCCTGAAGTTCGTGAAATCACTGATAAACTTGACTCAGTTGGCAACACTACTGCTGCTATCGGCAAAGGCTTTGCTATCGGTTCTGCTGCACTTACTGCACTGGCTCTGTTCTCTGCTTATGCGCATACCGTTAACCTCACTACCATTGACTTGCTCAATCCTGTAACTTTGGTTGGCCTGTTCATCGGCGCAACTCTGCCGTTCGTTTTTGGCGCTATGACCATGGAATCTGTTGGTAAAGCCGCTTACGAAATGATCGAAGAAGTTCGTCGTCAATTCCGTGAGATCCCTGGTTTGCTGGAAGGCAAAGCTAAAGCTGACTATCGTAAATGCGTAGATATCTCTACTGCTGCTGCCTTGCACGAAATGATTCTGCCGGGCGTTCTGGCAATCGTTGCTCCGCTGCTGATCGGTTTCCTCTTTGGTACTGAAGCATTGGGTGGTATGATTGGCGGCTCTTTGGCAGCCGGCGTGCTGGTAGCTATTTTGATGGCTAACGCAGGCGGTGCCTGGGATAATGCTAAAAAATACATCGAATCCGGTGTTCATGGCGGTAAAGGCAGTGAAGCTCACAAAGCAGCTGTTACCGGCGACACCGTAGGCGATCCGTTCAAAGATACTTCCGGACCTGCAATGAACATCCTCATCAAATTGATGACTATCGTTTCCTTGGTATTTGCTCCGGTTCTGGCTGCTCATGGCGGCATTCTTCTGAACTTCTTTAAATAAGAATTGTAAGTTGTTTGTAAAATCCCACATCTTCGGATGTGGGATTTTTTTTCATATGGTATAATAATATAGTATAAGTAAGATTAGGAGCGTAATTACAGTGCAGTCATTCAGTGGTAATGAAGAATTTTTCTTTCAAGGCGGCAAACAGGGTATAGTATTGGTTCACGGTTATACGGGAGCTCCGGGAGAGATGCGCCTGCTGGGAGAATATCTGCATCAGCAGGGGCTGACAGTACTGGGCGTGCGTTTAGCAGGGCATGGTACTACGCCGCAGGATCTGAACGAGACCAAATGGCAGGACTGGTATAAGGCTGTAAGCGATGGTGTGTATCGCCTGCAGGCTGGCTGCGATAGAGTTTCAATAGTGGGACTGTCCATGGGAGGACTGCTGACTATTAAAGCTGCGGCTGAATTACCGGTAGCGAAAGCGGCTATCCTGGCAGCGCCGATTTACGTTTGTGACAGAAGGGCTCCTTATCTGCCGTTACTGCGTTTTTTTATCCGTTACCTGAAAAAACGTCAGCGCCAGTATCAGGTGCCGGCAAGCTACAGCGTTTGTTATCATATGATGCCGGTCAAGCCGCTGAGCAGCCTGTTTGAGCTGGTCGATTTGTGCAAAAAAAAGTATTTACAGTCAATAAAAATACCCTGCCTGGTGATGCAGTCAAAAGTAGAGCATACGGTAAAACCTGCCAGCGCTCAATATATTTATGATCATCTGGGCACAGCTGATAAAAAACTTGTTTGGTATCATCATTCCGGACATATACTGACCCTTGATAATGAACGGGATGATGTTTTTCAAAAAATTTATGAATTTTTGATGGAGTAAGAAAATGCAGGAAAAAGAATATACCTGGTGCTTTGCCTGCGGCAAAGATAATCCTATCGGTTTAAAAATGGAATTTACAATGGATGCCGAGGAATGTGTGGCTTATTTTACACCCAGACAGGAGCATCAAAGCTATGACGGGAGAATGCATGGCGGTCTGATCAGCGTCTTACTGGACGAGATCATGGGCCATTACCTGTTCGTCACAGAAGGAAAACCTGCCTATACGGCAAAAATGGAACTGCGTTACCGGCAGCCCGTTATGATTGGTGAAACGGTAAAATGTGTAGGCCGGCGTTTGAAACAAAAAGGCCGTCTGGTAGAAATGCAGGGCCAAATAATTACGAAAGACGGCATCGTAGCTGCTGAAGCAGTGGCAAAAATGATGCTTGAGGAAGATAATGCAAGCGAAAAGCAGTAAAACAACAATATTAGATTTTATGCGGAGCAGCTCGTATGCACCGCAGACAGCAGAAGCACTGATCGAAACGATCCCCATTAGCGGAAATCTTGATCACTTCTGGAAAGACATGCTGGAACTGGAAGAAAACGGTGAGATTATTAAAACCCGTTTCGGGACCTACGGCCTGCCTGAAAAAATGGGCTTGGTCGTTGGCAGATTCCAGCTGACCAGCAAGGGATTTGGGTTCGTGATACCTGATAACAAAGGCGAACGTCCCGATGTATTCATTCCACCCCGAGCTTTAGGCGGTGCAATGAACAATGACCGTGTAATGGCACGTGTGGAAAGCTCCAGCGGCGGCAATAAGCCGGAGGGAGAGATAATTCGTATCATCACTCATGCGAATAATAAGATTGTCGGTATTTTTCATCAAAGCGGAGATTTTGGCTTTGTAACACCCGACGATAAACGTATCGGGCAGGATATTTATATTATGAAAAGACATTTCGGCGGGGCCAAGACCAACCAGAAGGTAGTGGCAGAAATCACCGAATGGCCGGTTGAACGGCGCAACGCCGAAGGCAAGATCATTGAGATTTTGGGCAACGTAGGCGATGTGGGGCTGGAGATCCTTTCGATCATCAAGCAGAATGATCTGCCGCTGGAATTTCCGCCGCAGGTCATCGAAGCCTCGAAACGTGTGCCTAAAAGCATCAAGCAAAGCGAATTGGAAGGCAGACGTGACTTGCGCGATCTGCCGATCGTGACTGTTGACGGTGATGATGCTAAAGATCTGGACGATGCTGTTTATGTGAAACAGCTTGGCAAAGATGAATTTTTATTGGGTGTACATATCGCCGATGTCAGCTATTATGTAAAAGAAAACGCTGTTTTGGATAAAGAAGCACGTGAGCGCGGCACCAGTGTCTATCTGGTAGACAGGGTGTTGCCGATGCTGCCCGAGCGTTTATCCAACGGTATTTGCAGTCTTAATGCAGGCGAAGACCGCTTAACGATGTCCTGTGAGATGCATATCGACCGTAAGGGCCGCATTTTAAGCTACGAGATATTCCCGTCGGTCATTCATGTCCGCCACCGTCTCAGCTACCGTATCGTGCGTGAGATACTGGTGAACGGTGACGAAGAACTGGCGCAGAAGTACGAAGATGTAGTACCAATGCTGAAAATGATGGAAGAGCTGTGCCTGGTGCTGCGTAAAAAGCGTACGACACGCGGTGCTATTGACTTTGATCTGCCGGAACAAAAGGTCATTCTGGACGAACAGGGCCGACCGGTGGAGATCGTGCAGCGGATCCGCAGCATAGCTGAATCTATTATCGAAGAATTTATGCTGGCAGCCAACGAAACTGTTGCGCGCCATATGTTTAACCAAAAGTGGCCGTTTATCTACCGTGTCCACGACTTGCCCAACGAAGAAAAAATGAAAGACCTGGCCAAGCTTCTGGCCAACTTTAACGTTAAGCTCAAGGTCAGCGAAGAAACGAAACCGGGCGAAGTGCAGAAAGCTTTGGCGGAAATGGCTGGCAAGCCTGAGGAACGGCTGGTATCGACAGTAGCTTTACGTTCGCTGAAACAGGCTGTTTATCAGACCGAGAATATTGGGCACTTTGGCTTGGCGGCAGAGTATTACACGCATTTCACATCGCCGATCAGGCGTTATCCTGACTTGATAGTGCATCGTCTGCTGCATGAATGGGTGAGCGACCCGGCAATGAATGCCCAAAAAAGCGAAAAGCTGGAACTGAACCTTGACGCGATCGCCGAACATTCCTCGATCCGTGAACGTGCGGCTGCAGAAGCAGAACGTGCTACGGTCGAGTTGAAAAAAGCGGAATATATGGCCGGCCATATCGGCGAAGAATTCGACGGAGTTATTTCCGGCGTCACTGCCTTCGGAATGTTTATCGAACTGGAGAACGGTGTTGAAGGGCTGGTACATATTTCCAGCCTGATGGACGATTATTATGAGTTCTATGAAGACAGATACGCCCTGCTGGGCTCGCATACACGGAAGGTCTACCGTTTGGGTGACCCGGTGCGGATCGAGGTCTTACAGGTCAATATTGCCGACAGGAACATCGACTTTATTATGGCCGGCGAGAACGATGCTGTGCGCGACAGGATAAAGGCCCAGCTTTTAGGGCAGCGCAGCCATGCTTCGGCACGCAGCGCGATAGAAAAAAGCGGCGGCAAAAAACAGGGTAAAAGCGGCAGTCGCAAAAAGCCGCTGGATAAACGCGGCAAAGGCGGCGTTGGCGGCAATAAATATGTCAATCACGCGAAAAGCAAGAAAAAAGGTCGCAAGAAAAAATAACCACAACCAGGTGAACAATAATGGCAGAAAAGAAAATCAAAATCATTGCGGAAAACAGAAAAGCCAGACATGATTTTACGATCCATGAAACCTACGAAGCCGGTATTGAGTTGACAGGTACGGAAGTAAAATCACTGCGGGCAGGCAAAGCCAATATGAAAGACAGCTACGCCCAGATCACCAAAACGGCCGAGGTCTATGTTTATAACCTGCATATCAGCCCTTATGATCAGGGTAACCGTTTCAACCATGAGCCTTTGCGCAACCGCAGGTTGCTGCTGCACCGCGAGGAAATACGCCGCCTGATCGGCAAGGTCAAAGAAAAAGGCTACGCTTTGGTGCCTTTAAAAATGTATTTTACTCACGGGCTGGTAAAAATGGAGCTGGCGCTGGCGACTGGCAAAAAGCTGTATGATAAACGGCAGGACCTGGCTAATAAAGACGCCAGGCGGGAAATGGAACGCGCAATGAAAGAGCGTAACCGTTAAAAGTTGCATATTCTTCACAGGACGCCGCTTGCAAGTAGCAGGCGCCTGTGTTAGAATAATTAGAGCCTTACAGGCCATATTTATAACCGGGGATGTACTGGTTTCGACGGGGGTAGGTGTGGTATGATAAGCGAGCCGTGGTTCCGTTAGCACGTTAAACGGCGGACGTTTAAAGTAAACGCAAAAACTGATTACGCTTTAGCAGCTTAATGCTAACGTCTTTCCGATCCTCCTCCCATGGGAACGGAAAAGACGCAAACAGTGGGATACCCGTAAGCCAATTCTCGGAGGCGGACAGGGGAAACTCATCGAGATAGCGACCGCGAAGCCTGCCGCTTGGCGTCAAGGAAGCAAAATCTAAAACAGCGGCTGCGCTCGGAGAAAGTCATATTGCAATATTTTCGGACAGGGGTTCGACTCCCCTCATCTCCACCAATTGCACTAATTTAAAACTTATCATAAAATACGACCCTGGCGACAAGCCGAAGGTCGTATTTTTTTATGCCGTGACAGTTGTAAAAACAACGGTGAATATTTGAGTGTAACTAATGTTTTAAAAGTATCATTTGTAAAATTTAAAATTATTTAAAATATACTAAATGTTGGAAAAGTTTTACTATAGTTGACTTTATTATACAAAATGCTATAATTGTATTAAGAAAATAGGAGGTGTTTTATGAAATTATCTAAAAAGTTATTTACAGCAGGAATTGTCGCTGCACTGACCTTGAGCGTTGCTGCATCGGCTTTGGCGGCAGAATTGACTGTTAAAACGAAAAAAATCAACGAAGGCCAGGTGAAAATAGCCACACCGGTCATCACCGGATCTGAAGGCGGCGCAAAGATGGATACGCTGTTGACGCAAATGACTACCAAAAATACTGTAGCTGAGATCTATAAATATTTATCCAGCGACAGCCAGAAAATCACTTTAGACAACTATCTTGATTTCACTAACGGTTCTCCTGATCCTGTCAAAGAAGGCTTTGCATTTGTAAAAGGCAGCGCTTTCCTTGTAAATGCAGGCTTTGATAAAGAACAAAAGGCACTGGGTAAAACACAGGCTGCTGAAAAATACAGATTGGATATCGACTATACTGCTTATACAGTCGATTCCGAAATTTTATCGTTGGAACAATACGCCAGCGCTTATACCGGCGGTGCGCATGACAACGAATCTATCACAACGCTGACCGTTAACCCGAAAACAGGCAGGATCTATACCCTGGCCGATATGTTCGTTCCCGGCAGCGACTATAAAGCACGTTTGGAAATGCTGATCGCTATCCAGCAAAAAGGCGATAACAGATTGCTCGAACAAATGAAAAAACCAACCGTTGCTTATCAAAAAGTTATTATTTCCGGTAACGAAAAATTCTATCTGAATTCTGATCTTGATAACTGGGGCATTTATGTTGTTTACAACCCGGGTGAAGTTGCACCGATGGCAGCCGGTATCCAAAAATACTATCTGCCTATCGATACGATCTCAGATATTATCAGCTATCAACTGAAATAAGTAAAATAAAAACAGACACGCTTATGCGTGTCTGTTTTTTTATGTTCTTTTATTTAGCTTTAGGCAGCTGAGTCAGCAGCTGCAGTTGACTGCCGTCATCAAAGCTGACGCTGCTGATGGTGACCTGCCATTTTACAGTCTTCAGATCACTGCGCAGCAAGCGGACAGTTTCCGGTTTGAACTGGTTAAGGCTGAACAGTTTTTTCAAACTGCTGCTGCCCTGCGGGGCCAAAGTCAGGTAATCGTTGAAACGGCAGCGCTGGAGCAGCATACCGTCGTTATCGAAAACCTCGACAGATCCCTGCAGTCCGGTAATAGTTTTGGCAGAGATATTATTTAAGGTAAACGTGTTTTGCATGGTATAAGAAGGGAACCAGCCGCCGCTGGAATCGATAGAGATAGTTCCGGGGACGGAGGTAACAGCGGCGTCAAGCTCGGCCTGGACCTTGCTGTTAAGCTGTTTGAGCTTTGCGGCAGTAGCCTGTTCGCGCTCTTTCAGCAGCTCCTTGAGGTTGGTGATTTCCGTCAGGCGCCAGCTGCCGTCGTCCAATTCGTACATTTTGACATGCAGGATAAAATTATGTTCTAATTGTTTATCGTACAGCTTGACGGCAACATCGGCAGTTTTGCCGACCTGCTCGCTGCTTTCGACACCTTCGTAGCGCATCGTGCCGAAGCCGGTACGTTCCTTAAGCTGCTCGGCCAGCTGCTGACCTTCTGTTTTCGGGCTGGGTGCAGTAGTTGGTGCTGGGGCAGTGTCGTCGATATCACTGGTTTCCTCTGTATTGTCTTCGATCGAACCCGTTTCCACATAATGCTTGGTCTGCTCGGTCATGATTGGGACAACTACAGTTTTCAGGCTTTGAACGATACCGAGTAAAAATGGATTGGCCTCTTTGGGATCACCAAAGGCATAATAGACTACATCGTCATACGCGTGGGCATACAGTGAATTCAAATCAACATGCTTTTCGAATTTTGTCAGATCATGCTGTTGTACAGCCTCGTGGATCTGAGTAAATGTATATTGCGGCGTACGCATCCAGTAAAAAAAATACAAGGCAGCGCCGATAACGATCAAAGCGGCAGTGATAAGTATATATTTTTTATTGTTTTCACTCATGGCAAACTCCTTATTAATGCTGGTATAATCATTTTAAAGATAATAACAGGGCTTGTCAATTAAATAAAAACAATAGTCAGCCTGCTGAAAAACTTAACGGCGCTGCCAATAAGGGCAAGCGCCGTTAAAAATATTTTAGTTTTTAAAGTCTTCCGGCTTTACCAAACCGCGCTCCAAAAGGAAGGTGCGGGCAACCTCTGCCCGGTCACGGCCTTTTTCGACCACTTCATAGTTCAGCTTTTGCATCGTAGCGTCGTCAATGGCGCTGCTCAGTACAGACAATGCCTGAGCTATCTCGGGATATTCGGCATTGGTTTTGCCGTTGACGAAAGGCAGCATATAATATGGCGGGAAGAAATTTTTATCGTCTTCCAGCAGTACTAAATCATATTTCTGCAGCAGTCCGTCCGTCGAAAAAGCTGTTATCACATCTACATTATCAGACGTGATCGCAGTATACATCAGCGTCCCGGAGAAGTTATTGACCGATTTAAAGGTCATACCGTAAGTTTTTTCGATGCCTGGCAAACCGTCGTCACGGGCCGCAAATTCCGGCGAACAGCCGAAACGCAGATTATGACTGACACGGCTCAGATCGGTCATCGTCTTGAGATGGTATTTAGCGGCGGTAGCCTGTGTTACCGCTAAAACGTAAGTATTGTTAAAACCGAAGCTTTCCAGCAGCTCGATCTGATGCGTGTCCCGCATCTGCTGTTTCACCAGCGTATACATCTCATCAGGTGTAAAACCGGGGCGCAGCTTATTTTTCAAAATCGTGCTGTAACCGGTGCCGGTATATTCGGGATACAGGTCGATCTCTCCTGAACGCAGGGCCTCAAAAGCGATCATCGTGCCGCCTAAAGCCAGCTTGCGTTCAACCTTAAGGTCGGTTTTAGCTTCGATCAGGTCGGACAGCATATTACCGATGATCACGCTTTCCGTCGCGTCCTTAGAGCCGATGCGGAGATCATGCTTATTTAAAAACTCGTGGCTCAGCAGATAGCCGCTGCTGATAATAACGATCATACCGGCAACTGCCAGGATGCGTTTATGATGCTGCTTGGTACGTTCCAGGCTCTCTTTGGACATTTTTTTAGAAGCAGGGCGCAGCGAAACTGGTGTGACCGCGGTTTCAACCTTGCTCATCAAAAAGTCCATTAAAAGTGCCAGACAGCAGGCAGGGATCGCACCGGCCAGAATCATGTTCGGGTTATCGGTCTGGATGCCGCTGATAACCAGCGTGCCAAGGCCGCCGGCGCCGATATAAGCCGCGATCGTCATCAGGCCTACCGCCGTAACGCTGGAAATACGTATGCCGGCCATAATAACAGGCAGGGCCAGCGGCAGGCGTACCTTAAACAGTACCTGCATATCAGTCATACCGATACCCTTTGCCGCCTCCAGCGTGTCGGCGCTGATATTGCGCAGACCGGTACAGGTGTTTTTTAAAATAGGCAGCAGTGAATACAAAACTACCATTGCCACAGCGGTGACTGCGCCGATACCCATGTAAGGAACCAGAAAACCGAGCAGCGCCAGACTGGGAATAGCCTGGGCCAGATTGGCAAAACCCATTACCGGACGCAGCAAACGTTCACGTTCGGAAATGTAAATGCCCAGCGGCACGCCGATACAAACAGCGATAGCCACCGAAAGCAAAGTCAACTGAATGTGACTGAGCAACAAGAGTCCTATATATTGCTGCTGGTCTTGTACATATGCTAATAATCCGCTCATGCTTCGCCCTCCTCAAAGTCAATAAATTGCTGACTCATCGTCGTAACGAGGCTGGAATTAGTGATAAGGCCCAGCAGCCGCTTATTTTCATCTACTACAGGAACATTGGAAATATTATTGCTGTTGACCTTTTTAAGCAGGGCCACAATGTTCTCGTTGGGGTCAGCAGTCGCCTGTGCCGGCTTCATTACCGTACGCACGGGCTCGCTCTTATCCGGCGCCGCATGAATGGAACGGGCGCGGATGATCCCCAATAAATGTTCGTTTTCGTCGACTACCAAAAGACTGTCGACGTTTTCGATACGCATTTTCTCGATACATTTCAGCATCGGCACATCGGGGTAGGTGATCTTCGGCGTACGGATCATAATATCCCTGGCCTTGATCAGTTCGGGGCTGCTCCAAATGCGCTTAGAACCGACAAACTCGCTGACAAAACCATCAGCCGGATTCTTCAGGATATTTTCCGGCGTGTCATATTGCAGAATATCGCCGGAATGTAAAATACAGATACGGTCAGCGATCTTGACCGCTTCGTCCATATCGTGAGTAACAAAAACAATCGTTTTGCGCAGCTTCGCCTGCAAATTGACAAGCTCGTCCTGCAGCTGACTGCGGGTGATGGGATCTAAAGCCGAAAACGGCTCGTCCATCAAAATGATACCGGGGTTCATGGCAAAGGCACGGGCTACGCCGATACGCTGTTGCTGGCCTCCGGAAAGATGATTGGGATACCGGTCTAAAAATTCCTGTGGCAGTCCCACCATTTCCATCAGTTTTACTGTACGTTCAATGATCTCTTCCGGAGGCAGTTTGGCCAGATGCGGAATGATCTCGATGTTTTCACGTACGGTCATGTGTACGAACAGTCCGGTCTGCTGGATAACGTAACCCATATTTCTGCGCAGTTCAATAGGGTCCTGCGCAATAATATCAGTTCCGTTGATCAGGATCTGGCCTGCCGTAGGGTCGATCAGACGGTTGATCATCTTCAGCAAAGTAGTTTTGCCGCAGCCGGAAGGGCCAATCAGTACGACCAGTTCGCCTTCGTTGATCGAAAGATTGATATTCTCTAAAACGTTGTGTTGTTTGTAAGCTTTACTTACATTGATAAATTGAATCAATAGGGTTGCCTCCTCGTCTATGTTTTAAAATTCTGCCTGCGTCTAAAGTGAAGTTCCACTTGATGCTCATCTCCTTTCATATATATAGTAACTTCATATATTCGCTGTACGCTGTGAATATTCCTGCAAGGTAATATAATAACAGAAAATTTAATTTATTATCCTTATTAATAAGAAAAATAAATATTAAGCTATAGCGATAAAAGTATCGCAATAAACAATGGACTTTATAATCCATTGTCACAGACACAATAAAACGTGCTATAATAACAGCAAAAGTAAAGGAGTGGTAGTATGATCTTTATCTGTTATCCCAAGTGCAGTACCTGCCAGAAAGCTGAAAAATATTTGCTGGCGCATAACATTGAATATACAAAACGCGATATTAAAACTGCTAACCCAACTGCTGCTGAACTGCGGGGCTGGTATAAGGCCAGCGGTCTGCCGCTGAAAAAGTTTTTTAACACCAGCGGGCAGCAATATAAAGCACTGGGGCTGAAAGACAAACTGCCGCAGCTGAGCGAGGAAGAACAGCTGCAGCTTTTGGCAACTGACGGGATGCTGGTCAAACGGCCGCTCTTGATAACTGGCAGCGGCGTACTGGTTGGATTTAAAGATGCCGAATGGTCGGAAAAGCTGCTTTAAAAGCCTTAGTTTATTGAAATAAAAAACTCGGCCGGGCAAGTATAACTCCAATAAATAGTTTGTAAATTATAGATAATATTTTGAAAGTATAAAAAGTTTGGGTAAATAGAAGTAAGTGTAACTTCTGCAACATAAAAGCTGTTGAAAATTTACTCGAAAGCCTGTATAATCAGGATAGAGAGAACAAAGACGAACTCCGATATGCCGATGACGGCGCATATCGGAGTTTTTTGTTTATATCTATAAAAGTTTTCTGTACTTATAGCTGCAGTCAGCAGCCTGTCAACCGCTTTGATGCAAGGGGCGCCAAGCCCGCGGCATTTTTGATACACAATTTAAAGCAAAGGGCGTGAAATTATGGAAGCGGACAAAAAAACAACGACTGAAGAATTGGGCTTCTTCAAAAAGTATGGCTTTTATCTGGCACTTGCTGTTCTGGCAGTGATCGTTATGCTGCCTAATCCTGAGGGACTTTCCGTAGCAGGCCAGCGTATGATCGGCATTATGGTTTTTTCGGTCATAGTCTGGGCGACAACGGCGATCTCGTATCCGGTCAGCGCCGGCGTGATCATGACCTTGATAGCACTTTTGATCGGCTTTGCTCCCAATCCTGAAACCGGTAAAATGTTTGGGACGGCGGCAGGCCTCGGTATTGGTCTGAAAGGCTTTGCCTCAACAGCGTTCTGTCTGGTAGCAGCGGCCATGTTCCTGGCTGTCGCCATGACTAAAACCGGTCTGGATAAACGTATCGCGCTGGTGATACTTTCCAAGCTGGGCGCTAAATCGAACCGCGTCGTTATCGGCGTCATTCTCTGCGGCTTTATCCTCAGCTTTTTTGTACCCAGTACTACGGCTCGCGTAGCCTGTCTGGTGCCGATCGTTATGGGTATGATCAAAGCCTTTGACGTACCGCTGAAAAGTAAATTTGCAGGAATGCTGATGATCACTGTAGCGCAGGTTGACAGTGTTTGGAACGTCGGTATCAAAACCGCCGCCGCCCAAAATATGGTTGCCGTCAACTTTATCAGCAGCCAGCTGGGCGTCGATATCTCCTGGCTCGACTGGTTCGTGGCCGCAGCTCCGTTCTCCCTGCTGATGTCCATCTGCCTGTATAAACTGATGATGTATTTGATGCCGCCGGAAATCGACGAAATCAAAGGCGGTAAAGAAACCGTTGCCAGATTACTGAAAGAGATGGGCAAAGTCAGCGCCGATGAAATGAAGCTGCTGGTCATTTCCGTGCTGCTGCTCATTTTCTGGACCACCGAAAAGAAACTGCATCCTATTGATACCTCAACAACGACAATGGTCGCAGTTACTTTGCTGCTGCTGCCCAAAATCGGCGTTATGAGCTGGAACGATGTCGTACATAAAATCAACTGGGGCACCGTGCTCCTGTTCGGCGTCGGCATTTCGCTGGGTACGGCGCTGCTTTCTACCAAAGCCGCTACCTGGATGGCCAATGAGATCGTAGTTGGCTTCGGGCTCGAAAACTCGACCACGATCATGGTCCTGGCGATCATGTCCCTGTTCCTCATAGTTATCCATATGGGCTTTGCCAGTGCGACAGGCCTTGCTGCAGCGATCATACCTATCATCATTTCCGTCCTGCAGCATCTTAAGACCCCTGGCGTCAACATCGTCGGTATGACGATGATCCTGCAATATGTCGTCAGCTTCGGTTTTATACTGCCGGTCAACGCGCCGCAGAATATGATCGCCTACGGCACCGACACCTTTGAGGTACATGACTTTGTCAGGGCAGGTATCCCGCTTACGATCATTGCTTTTGCGCTGATCATGATTCTGGGCGCAACCTACTGGAAATGGCTGGGACTGGTCTAAGATACAGTTGTTTTGCAGATTATAAAGATAAAAAACATATGTAAATAAAGTAAACGGTACTCTTTTCAGAGTACCGTTTTTTTGCTGACTCTCGCATAGAGCAGCACTTGTTTGCCGTATATGCTTCTGACAAATAAAGTACAGGGATACCTGCTTTTGCCAAAGTGCGAAAATAAACTGTTAGAAAAAGATTATTGGTTAATTAAAGTAATCTTAATTAAATTTTTATCGTTTGCTTGTGTGTTCATTCGAGCCTAGAATAGTGGCTATGTTAGATGCTTCTAACAGCATTATATATTTGGAGATGGATCAAGATGAGAACACAAAGCAATTATATGGGAAAAGCAAAGCTGCAGAAAAAAGTTTTAACAACTATTATGACAGGATTTTTATTTGCCGGTATCAGCAACACAGCGCTGGCAGACAATGTTTCTGTGCCGGACAGTAAAAACGACGGGCAGACCATTGGCGCAGGCAATACAGCCGCAGGCGATGGCTGGAGCGTAGAAGTAGGCAGTGACAATAATAAATCAGTCTATAGTGTCGGCGATAAAAACGCCATCAGCCTGCGCGATAATGCTACTATTCATATCAAAAAAAACGCCGTTGTCACCAACGCAGCCAACAGGAACATTGGCAATTTTGGCACCGGCGCCAATACTATCGAAGTCCGTTCCGGTTCTAAGATCACTGTTGACGGCACAGTGCAAAAGTATGGTTCGCAGAATATGGGCGAAGCGATCAACGTGCATGGCGGCGGCAATACGATCGTTGTCAACGGTTCAGTCATTGCTGAAAAAAGCGCGGCTATCTGGTTTCAGGACTGGACAGGCACCGGCAATGACAGCAGGAACAGCGTCATCAATAATGGCCTGATCCAGCGCACAGACGGCGGCAACGTCATCGGCACTTCCGGCGGTAACGGCATCGACTTTACCAACAACGGTACCGTCAACGGCAGCCTGTTTTTTGCCAAAGGCGATGATAACCTGACTTTTATGCCTGGCTCCAATGTTACAGGCAATATTGATGGCGGCGGCGGTAAAAATAAGCTTAACTTAGATGGCGGTAATGATAAAGTAGGGGGAACACTGAACGGAGCTATCAAAAATTTTACGAGCCTGACTAAAAAAGGTACCGGCCTGTGGGAGATAACCGGCCCAATGCAGGGCTTTGACACAGTAGACGTACAGCAGGGCACACTTGGTTTAAGCGGCAACAATGACGGCTTCACAGGCAAGATCACAGTCAGGAAGGACGCCTCTTTAAGCGCCAAAGCTGAAAGCCTGCCGGTCAATCATCCGGTCAACGGCAATGTGGGGAATATCGACCTGACCAACGGCGGGACGCTGATTTTTGAACAGGATGATAATGGCAGCTATCAGGGGCAGATCATCGGCGATGGCTCGGTGATAAAAACAGGCAGCGGCATCGTGGCATTGCGGCCGGATGCCGGAGCCAATACCTACAGCGGTGTCACTACCATTGATGGAGGCGGGCTGGCGATTTCTTCGCAGGACGCCTTGGGCACTAACAGCGATCTGACCATCAATAACGGCAGCCTGACCGCAGAAGCCGATCTGACTATCGATAAACGGATCAATCTTGCCTCGGCAGAAGCTAATAAAACGGCAGTCATCGACACCAACGGACATAACGTGACTGCGGCAGGCGTGCTGAACGGCGTCGTTGACAGCGGTACTTTTATTAAAAGCGGCGCCGGTACGCTGACTGCGGCCAATAACGACAACAGCTTTGCCGGAAACGTCGAAGTTGCCGGGGGCGCGCTGCAGATAGACGGCAGCGGCAGCAAAAACTTTACCGGCAAGATCCACGTACTGCACGAGGCCTTTCTGCAGGGCTCCGGCAAAGTAGCCGGCGACGTAGTCAACGCAGGCTGGCTGGCGCCGGGCAGCTATAACGATAAGTTCGGCACCTTTACCGTTGGCGGCAACTATACAGGCCAGCCAGGCGGTAAGCTCAGTATCTATTCCGTTCTGGGCGGCGATGCTTCGCCTACAAGCAAGCTGGTAGTCGAAGGCGATACCGAAGGCTCACCTGCCAATATCAGGGTCATCAATCAAAACGGCAGCGGCGGCTATACCGATAAAGGGATCCTTATTGTCGACGTCCAGGGCAAGTCTGACCCCAACGCCTTCACACTGGCCTATGACTATAAGCAGCCGGACGGTACCGCTGCTGTCGCCGCCGGCAAATACCTCTATCACCTGCAATATAATCAGGAAGACGGCGACTGGTATTTAAAAACACTGCTGAACAAAGACGACACACCCGTCGTCAACCCTTCCGTACCCCTTTATGAAGCCTATCCGGAGATCATGCTGGGCTATATGAAAGTCAATACACTGGAAGAACGTGTCGGCAACCGTAAGTGGCATATCATAGAGGACGGCGAACCGCAGCAGCATTTGCAGTATCAGGAAGGCACCTGGTTCAAGACCGAAGGACTGAGCGGTAAATATAAAGCCGACCGCAGCACCGCTGCCCCGGACAGCAGCTATGATGTCGATTCGTGGAAAATGCAGATGGGCTACGACAAAATAATCTCACGTCAGGATGCGGCAACAACAGTTGTCGGTGGTTTGAACCTGCAAATGGGGCAGGCGCGGGCCAGGATCAAATCAGCAGTGGGTAACGGCAAAATCAAAAGCGACGGCAAAGGCCTGGGCGGTACTATGACCTGGTATAAAGACAACGGCGTTTACGTCGATACACAGGCGCAGGCCGTCTGGTTCGACAGCGATATCTCCTCCATCTCCTCGGCTGCAGCGCAGCAGATCGAAGGCAACAAAGGCTTTGGTTACGGTCTGAGTGTGGAGACAGGCAAACGGATCGCCCTGAAACGCCCGCATTGGTCATGGACACCGCAAATGCAGCTTGCTTACAGCAATGTTGATTTCGATTCCTTCAGCGACGTCAACGGACTGGCAGTAAAACGCGGCAGCGCCGACAGCCTGCAGGGACGGCTTGGCGCAGCACTGAACTATGAAAAAAGCTTTAAAAACGAAAATGACGAAAATTACCGCAGTGTAAAAGCCTATGGACTGCTCAATGTATATCATGAATTTCACGACGGTACTAACGTTTTGATCGCCGGCGACAACTTTGCCAGCAAAAATGACCCTACCTGGCTGGGACTGGCAGTAGGAGGAACTTATAACTATGGCAGAAATTCGCAGTACTCTCTGTACGGCGAGCTGGGCATCAGCACCAGCGCCAAAAACTTCGGCGACAGCCATGTACTTCGTGGTGAAGCCGGTTTCAGATATCGTTTTTAAATATAACTGCCTGCTGAAAACAGGCAAAAATAAAAGACGCAGCTGTAAAAGCTGCGTCTTTTTATGTTATGCACCATTAAGCTGGCACAATGACGTCACAATCAAATGTCGATCCCCAAAGCCTCTTTAACGAGCAGGCCGATAACAAAGGAGAAAGCGGCAACGCTAAGGCTGATAAGCGCCATCTCCCAGAAACGCTTTTTAAAATCCAGGTCCTTGGCGACCGAAATATAATAAGTAAACACCAGGATTATCAGCACCACAGTCACCAGCATTGTGCCCAAAGCGTGCAGATAATGCTCGTCATCAAAAACAAGATAGGGCAGTACCAGCAGCGCCACGGTAATGCAGTAAGCAATGCCGGTATAAACGCAGGACTTAAAAGCATCCTCGCGTCCTTCGCTGCGGGCCGAAAGAAATTCAGACGAAGCCATCGACAAAGTTGCCGAAACCCCGGTGATCAGCCCCGATAACGCGATCAGCTTGGTATTCTGCAGCGCTAAAGTCAGGCCTGCCAAAGTACCAGTCAGCTCGACCAGAGCATCGTTCAGCCCCAATACCATCGAGCCCACATACTGCAGGCGTTCTTCATCCAATATCGCCAGCAGCTTCTGCTCGTGCCGCTCTTCGTCCTCGGCTATCTTCTGTGCCTGCGGTATCTCGGCGGCAATATCCTCATAATTATAGGCGGCATCGCCCTCATTGCCCTCCATCAGCTTTAGGGCAAAGGTATAACCAAAGATCACCGACAGAAAAGTATACCACCAGACCTTCCATTGTATGGGCTGCACCTTTTCTTTAGTAAAAGTCTCCCAGATCTGGTAGTGGCGGTGCTCCTCATTGGCTATTTTCAGCAGCGTCGCCTTGTTCTCCGGGTTTTTTACAAAGCCTGCGACCTTCGTATAAATATGATATTCCGTCAGCTCGTTACGTTGCATTTGCAGCACCCGTTTTTTGATCTCCGGGCTCAAAGTTTTTATCTCAGGCATCCTAATCAACTCCGTATAAATTTATTCATTGCCTAACATTATACTGCAATCAGCAGCAGTTGACAAAGAAAGCAGGCGATTTGCAGATAAAAAATCCAAATGTCTTAATAAAAAATCCTCACCGGCAGCTAAAGCCGTCTGCGGAGTAGAAAAGTGAATTTTCTTGACAATAAATTAAATAAATGTAATGCTAATATACAGGGAAAGGATGGCGGTTGATTATGACGCTTGAAGAAATTTTTGAACGCAGAAAAAGCAACGGCGGTCTGAACAGCCTGCTGGATATAAAAAATATCCGGTATGACGAAAACGGACGCTTTACAGTCGATATGAAAGTCAAAGACGAACTATTGAACCCCTACGGCATGGCCCACGGCGGTACGATATTTGCCCTGTGTGATACTGCTGCCGGTTCGCTCATCTATCTTTTAGAGAAAAAAACTGTCGTTACAGCCGACAGCTATATCAATTTTTATAAGCCGGGCAGGCCCGGCAAAACCCTTACGGCGGTAGTCAGCGAGCGGAAGCGTGGTAAAAGCTCGGCAGTGCTGCTGGTCGAGGTTTACGATGACGAAAAAGAACACATTGCCGACGCCACCCTGACCATGGTCTACAAATAAAAATGCCCGCAGGGGCGTAACGGCTGCCGTGGCAGTCGGGCGCTGCTTTTGCTGCCAGCAGATATTTAAGTGCATAAACGAAAAAACAGACAGGCTGAGATCATTATTTCAACCTGTCTGTTTTTTATTGATTTGCCGCCAGAGTAAACTTCTTTTCCAGATGCTCGATCAGCTCACGCACCCGGCGCTTGCTGTTCACCAGATCAAACAAATCAGGCTCGTGACAGTCTGCCCGGTGCTCCTGCGTGCGCCGCCGTGCCAGCAGTAGCCTTTTTTGAGCATCCTGAACAGCTTCGTCCATATCGTGCAGCCGCGGAAAATAACGCTCTCCGGCCAGCTTTTTGATGCAGCCTGTAAACAGGCTCGCTTCTAAAGCTCCATAACGCTCGACCCACAGCTGCAGCCAAAATTCCTCCTGGTAAGGGCCGGCAAGCGGTGAATGCAGGCCGGCTGCCTTAAACGTCACCAAAGCACGCTGCATAAAAACATAGGGCCGTTCCATCAGCGCAGCCCTTCCTGCCTAAGGCCGAAAGCCCGACGCAGAGTATCCAGCGCTGCCTTTTTAGAGCAGTACACGCTCTGGCTGGTCACACCCAGTGTTGCCGCAACCTCGCGCTGGCTTTTGCCCCGCAGGAACACTTCGCTGATCACAAGCCGCTGCATCTGCGGCAGCCGTGCCACCAGCTCCAGCACGCAGGCGCTGCGCTCATCCCTGCTGATGCTTTCCTTATAACATTCGCTGGACAGGGCATCCAGGCTCGTGCAGCCATCCTCGTCCAAAGTTGCCAGCTCCGCATCGAACAGGTTCTTCTTCTTTTGCACCTGGATATTGAGCTGACGGCGGATCGTATATTTTACGTGTGTGGCAAAAAAATGGAAATTGCGCTGCTTAAAGCTTTTGATAGCATCATTGACAGCCATCAAAGCCAGGATCTCCGTATCGTCCTGCTCCAGATAATGCACATAATAACTGTTATATTTAAACGCCCGTACCATCGGCGTAAAACCAAGCAAAAGGCTGTTGACCGCCCTGCTGTCGCCGCGATGTGCCTGCGGCACCAAAACAGCAAAATCAAGCTTCTGTATATTTGACTCATGTTCCATCTGTGATCTATCTCCCCTCAGTACCGGCCGCGCCGGTTTTTAAATCTAAAGCAGCCAAAGCAAAATCCTTGGCCGTCAGCCCTTCCAGACATTCGCTGCATACTTCGCCGCAGCAGTCCACAGCCAGATACTAGTCACCTTCAAAAATAGGATTGCCGCATAAACTGCAGGTATATACCTCCAGCAGCTCTGTATTCTCCGGGGCCGCCAGCCAGTCGTTTTCGACAGCGGCCAAACGCTTCTCACTGCTCCTGCAGTCATAATCCATCATTGCCGCCGCCTTTCACAAATACCGATAAATTCAAAATGATACGCCTCCTTAGATCGTTAAAACACCGCCGTCACTTTACTGTACTTTCTTAGTAAGCACTACTGATACAAACTTGATTAACACTTAAACATAAGAGCCTGTAAAACCTTAGAGAGAGGTAGAAACTTATTCAGAAAAAGAAAATACTAAAAGAAAAAGACGGTTTTGTTTTACACTTACTAAATACATAGCCAAAAATCAAAAAATCAGGTTCGCGCGAAAAAAATAAATTTATTTTTTTTCGGCAGCAAGCCTGATTTTTTCTAAAAAAGATATGTACTTAGTAAGTGTAAGCAGTAGAACGGCGGTCCCTGTACCTGCTGCTGCTTTCGATCTCAGGAAAGGAGGGACAGCAATGCTGGCAGAACAGTCGCAGATTATCTCACTTACGCAGCTTGCCGCTGTGGCAGGCTGCAGCCGCGGTCATATCACGCAGCTCTACCTGCACTGGACGGCAGGCCGCTACGGGCAGGTCTATGACGACTACCACCTCAATATCGACGCCGACGGCACAGTCTACCGCACCAGCAGCAGCCTGTCGCAGTACAAAAGCCACACCTGGCGCCGCAACAGCGGCAGTGTCGCCGTCGCCCTGTGCTGCGGGCTGGGGGCGCAGGCCAACCACGGCTATGATGCCGACCTGGGGCAGTTTGCCCCTACGGCAGTGCAGACCGATAAAATGGCGCAGACAGTGGCGCTGCTCGTAACGGCGCTGGGCCTGCAGCTTACTATCGATACCGTAATGACCCACTGCGAAGCAGCGCTACTGGATGGCTACGGCCCTTACAGCGGTGACGCCGAAACACGCTGGGACCTGTGGTATATGCGCGATTCACCCGGCGACGGACAGATGAAGCCGGGTGGGGACATACTGCGCGGCAAAGCTCGCTGGTATTTAGAACACAGTAAAATTTAAAAAACAAAAGGAGTACAGAAAATGAGCACGACTAAAACAGCAACATCCTACAAACTATCCCTGGGCGTCGAAAATGGCGTCAATGCGCTGGGGGCAGCGCAGGTCAAATCCGTATCTGTCGGCAGCGTCAAGCTGGACGCCGCCGACGACAAATGCCTTGCTGTGGCCAATGCCATGAACGAGCTGATGAGCCACGAAGTGGTCAACGTCTACGTTACGGAAAAGGCCGAGCTGGCTCAGGCGGAATGATATTGTAGATCATCCGCCTGGCAGTAAATGTTTTTTGACTTTTTGATTTAAAGTTTAGATTTTTTTATTAGCTCTTTCTCTTAGAAGAAAGGGGATACGTTTCTTTTAGCGGCATAAGTTTTTGCTATGCAGCTTTCTTCAAGAAGCAAGCTGCATAGCAAAACTCTAAAAACAAAGTCTAAAAACCCTGAAAAACACAAAAAAATAAAGTAGGCCGAAAACCTACAAAAAAGGAGCACACACCATGGAAAAAACCTTAGAACTCATCTTCACCAAAAGCGACGGCGCAAAAAAAACCTTAAGCATCGCCGACCCTCGCGAAGGACTCACCCTTGCCGCCGCCAAAACGGCAGCCGACAAGATCATAGCCGCCAACGTACTGACCAGCGGCGGTCTGGAACTGACAGAATTTACAGAAGCCCGCATCAAAACGGTCATTATTGATGTGCTTGCTTAGTGGAAGCCCAGGAATTATTTACAGCAATAGGTAATTTTGGCTTCCCGATAGTATTGAGCTGGTACCTGCTGCTGCGTATGGAGCAGCGGCTGGACAAGCTGGGCGACTGCCTGCACGAGCTGAGCAGTGCCATTGTCAAAGAACAGAGAAAGAACGTACTGTGAACTGATTGCGGCTATGGCGCGACGAGCTATAACCGGCACTATTTTAAGTTAGACAAAAAAAGATAAGGCGACGCAAACCTAAAGGTAAGCGTCGCCTTATCTTTTATGTTTTGTATTATACACCTGAAAATTACCAGTTGCAAGACCATTGAACAAATTTTTTAAAAAAGCGAACAAAAATGTCTTGCGGGGGGGGACGAATATGGTAATATAGTAAATGGTTAAAAATATTAACTGTAATAGGAAAATTTGAATCAAAAGATAATAGTTTTATTTTATTAGCGTTACTGCTAAGCTTGGCAGTTACTTGAGAATTAATAAAGATGAAAGTAGCTCTGCTGTAGCAAATTATCAGGTCAGCAAATTTTACTGCAGGTTATGAAGCTAACAGGAGCAGTAGCTAATAGGCAATCACAATTACAACACTATGGAAATAGGTTGTCTAATGAAGTGATAAAGCAAAAAGAAAGGTGTGAAAAAGATGGAAGGAATGGATCCTTTAAGGATTGGGGAGACTATCAAGATCAAAAGGATACAAAAAAGGATTACTCAAACTAATCTTGCCAAGAAGCTTAAGATATCTCAAACGCATCTGAGCAATGCTGAAAACGGCAGAGTGATGCTGAGTTTGAAAGCACTGTTAAAGCTGAGAGATATTTTTGAATGTATTTTGGATGAATTGGTTGATCCTGACAGATTTGAGAAAAAGAAGGAACGGGTAAAAAGATACAAACTCGTACGCTGCAGCGAGTAGCTTTAGGGAGATGTTTAAGATGCATATCGAAAGCTGGGAGGAAGCGATACACAAAGATAACAGGGCAGGATTAGGAGGGCTGACAGTCAAGTGTCCGATCTGCGGCCGTGAATTTGGCTGCAATAAAACATGTCATGTCTATACAGCTTTGGTAGGAAGAAAGCGGCAATATTACTGCAGCTATTCCTGTTATAAACAAAGGCCTAATCCAAAGGAAAAGAGATAAATGGGAGAAGAAGCATCATGGAAAAGAGGTATTTAAGCAAAAGGGTACTGGCGTCTCTGTTGACAATGTCGTGTGTACATCTGGGGGGACATTCGCGCTCCCGACAGCTGGCGCGGCAGAACTGACTGACAAAACTTATACCGGATCTATGTCAGCGATAACCAGCGGCGATCATACAGTGAGCGCAGGCGATGTGACTATTGATGCCAGTGGTTATACAGGTAATGTAAATTATCAGGCCCCATTGTTTAAGAATCAGAATGGTAATATCAATATAGATATTGCGGATGGGAAAACGCTGACAGTGAAGGGGTTCAACGGCAAGGGCGATACTTCTGTTTCTGCCGATCAATTTAATGGCATAGAACGCGCTACTTTATACGCTTATAACAGATACCCGGCAGGGTCTGATATTGCGATGACTTTCACCGGCGGCAATATCGTGGTGAGCAATGAATATAAAGGCAGCTCTACATTGGATTTATATGGTTTGTTTGCCAATAACGACGGCAAGTTTGTTTTTAAAAGTGATGGGGATAATAAAGTCAATCTGACGGTGCTGATGCCGGAGATCCAAACCAAACAGCATCGCAATGGTATCGGACTGCACAACGGCACTTTTGCTTTTGACGGCGGAAATTTGACGATAGAGGTTCCTAATGATCCGGGGGCAACCTCCATTGACCGGCGTGTGGGGATCGTGATGTCCGGCGGCAGCGATCTGGATATCAAGGCCGATAATATTTTTATAAATGTCAACGAGCTAGCCTTTCAAATGGCATCGGTATGTGGTGATATGAATAATAAAGTTATTACAGGTGTTACCAATACTGCGAAGTTTGATGCCGATTCCATAATTTTTAAGGGTGCATCCGGGATCAGGGCGACAGTTGCCGGCGACAGCCGTAATAAAATTGAATTTAATGGCACCGGTAAAACTGAGATTTATGCCATTATTCCCAGTACAATAGATGAAAATAATTTCTTCGGGCAGATTATCGGCGGTAAAGCCATTGAGATCGATTACACAGATCTGACTTTCAATAATGAGGCTGTTATCGCAGGCGAAAATTTAACGGCTCAGGGAACTGCTGCCGGTCACTGGGTCAATCCGGGAACGCAGTTCGAATACTGGCGGGACGGTTATTGGCTCAAAACAGTTGAAGCAGGGTCGGAGTCTACTTTGACGGCTAATAAAGATATCAGTATTTCGTCTAACGGCGGTTATTATAACACTGCTTTATATGTTTGGGGTAAAAGCCAGGCCGAATTCAACAGCAAGACCAGTATCACTGTGCAAAATGGCGTTGATACTGCCAGGGCTGTATATGTTTATGATAATTGGGATGGGACGACTAAAGCTGCTTTTAAAGATGATCTGATGATTTCGACAGTAGGCAGTAATGCCAGTTATCTTTACGGTATCGATGTCAGGGCCGGCGGTAAGGTTGATGTCGCCAAAGGTCTTATTATGAATGACAATAATGATCTCACCTGGTCGTTGTTTGCGATGGGCAATGACAGTAAAATTGCTGTTAATTCTGCTGCAGTCGGTGAAGTGCAGGTAGTTGGCGCTGTAGGCGGTTATGACGGCGGCGCGGTGGATATGACTTTGAACACGGCTACATCTTATTTGACTGGTGCCAGCTATCTTAGGGGTGATGGCAAGGTCGATCTGGATCTGTCCAACCAGGCGGTCTGGAATATGACAGGCACATCGAAAACGACTGCCGTAAACTTAAACAGCGGTGCAGGCATAGATATGCGTGCCGATAATAACGTTTACAGCACTTTGACAACAGCAGATCTCAGCGGCACTGGCGGCGTGATCAAACAGGATATTGACGTGCGCACCATGGAAAGCGATAAAGTTCTGGTTACCGGTGATTTCAGCGGCACTCAGGCGCTGGATATTTACCAGAAAGATGGTTATGTCCCGGCTGGCAGCAGCACGGAAGGAACAGGCCTGGTACTGGCAAGTGTCAACGGCGATGGTACCTTTACCGCTAAAGACCGTGAAGGGACTTTGTTCTACACCCATTATGATCTGGCCAATAAAGCCAGCTATACAGCCGGCTTCACTACCGATTGGTATTTGAACAAAATAATTAAAACTAATGAATCGACAACCAGTGTCGATACTGTGCTTGCGGCCAATGCACTTAACTACCACACCTGGCGTACGGAAAACGACAAGCTGCTCCAAAGCATGGGCGAGCTGCGCCATAACGGCGAGGAAGAACAGGGAGCCTGGTTTCGTGTGAAGGGCAGCAAGATCAGCCGTGATAATAAGTTTGGTTTCGAAAACAAGTATACTGCTTATGAGCTGGGCTACGATCAGGTAACGAAGCAAACGGAAAAAGTTACACGTTATCAGGGAGCTGCCATCAGTTATACGGATGGCAACAGCAGCTACAACCGTGGCAGCGGTGACAACAGCAGCAAGTCGATTGGTTTCTATAACACCGAGATCGGCAGCAAGGGGCATTATCTGGATTTAGTATTTAAAATCAGCAATATGGATAACGATTTTACTGTTTACGATACTAACAACAACAAGATCACCGGTGATTTTAATAATACCGGTGTATCCCTGAGTGCCGAATACGGCCGTAAAAATAATTTACAAAATGGCTGGTATATCGAGCCGCAGGCGCAGTTTACATTAGGTTATCTGGGTGGGGATCACTACGTTGCCAGTAATGGTATCGAAGTAGAACAAAGCGGTATTAAAAGTGCTGTCGGCCGTATCGGGTTTAACATTGGTAAAGAAGTCGGCGAAAAAGGCATAGTTTACGTCAAGGCCAACCTGCTGCACGAGTTTGGCGGTGGTTACGATGCAACTATGACTGACAGTACAGGCCGGGTGAAAGTCAGCGACAGCTTTGACGATACCTGGTTCGAGTACGGCATCGGTGCGGCATTGGCGACAGGCAGTAGCAGTCATATTTATTTTGACGTGGAACGCAGTGCCGGCAGCGACTTTACTAAAGACTGGCAGTGGAATGTTGGCGCAAGATGGAATTTCTAAAGTCTGTTTCTGATTAGGAGCGGACTCTAAACAGAAAGGAATGTGTTAATGATGAATAATAGAGATTTAAGCAAAAAGGTGTTGGCGTCTTTACTGACAATGTCGTGTGTATATCTGGGGGGGGACATTCGCGCTCCCGATGGCAGAGGCGGCGTATTTGCAGGGTAGTGCTGTAGATGGGAATAAAACTTATGATTTTGAAGATGGCTACACAATTAAGATGAATGTGGGGCTAGGCGGCAGGCCTATTAGTGTTGATGCAAGTGAGAACATGACAATTAATGCCGAGGGAGATTTAAAAATAACCGGTGGAGCACTTAATGGCACGGTAAGCGTTACTGATGGCACTTTAAATTTTACAGGTAAAAATATTGCTTTGAATGTTCCTGATTTAGACGGTGGGACAGTAACAGGAGTATTTGCTAATGGCGGTACGATGAACTTTAAAAATGAATATACAAAATTGACCGTTAACAGCACCAATGAGCACGGTGCCAATAATTATGTTGTATCCAGTATTAATGGCGGTGCTGTTAATTTTGACCATGCAGTAGATATTTATGGCAGCGCAACTAAAACCGGTGTTTATGGAATGTACATTACCCAAACTGGTAGTAATGTACATGCGAAAGAGGAGATTTCGATCGAAACTGTTGGGGGTAGTACAAATCGAGGTATCCATATATCTAATGGCGGCAATGCTGTTTTTGACAGTTCTTTGGCTGTAAAAGCAAGTGGTGATGCTGCTGGTGGAAATTATGGTGTTTTAGTAATGTCCGGCGGCAAAATGGAGGTCCAAGAAAAGCTGACTGTGGCTGTTAACGGGGCTGCTGCTCAGTCTGGTCTGAATGTCCAGGGGGCGGCTTCTTCAGCGAAGATAGGCGGTACTGCAGATATTTCGTTGAATACTGGCAGTAGTGGTTTTGCTGTTACTGCATTGAATCAAGGCACTATAGATTTTGCCGGGGCTGTATTTATCAATAAAGACAACGTTAAAGAAGATCATCTTAAAAATGCGGCGATTGCCACTCAAAGCAACAGTAAGGTCAATATCAATCAGTCTGGTAACCAACAAGTAGTTATAAAAGGTGGTATCAATGTTAATGGCGGCAATTTGAATTTGGCTTTAGACAGAGCCGATTCGTTGTTGGAGGGTTTTATTATAACCAGTAATGGCGGAAGTTCCAATTTTTACTTATCCAATAATGCTGTCTGGAGCGTTTCTAATGTTGTAGCTATACCGAATCTGGTAAATACACTTAACAGTCTTGCGCTGAATAATGCGACTGTAGATATGACTTTTGATGAAGCGGCTACAACACAGTTGATAATAGATAATTACAGCGGAACCGGCGGTAATTTCATTATGGATACGGACCTTGCCAGCCAGACTGTTGGCGATAAGGTGAATATTACTAGTTCAGCAGGCGGCACGACCTATGTACAGGTAAAAGATGTCAGTCTTACTAATGGTGTGGAAGTTACTGGGGTCAAAAATCTGCTTTTGATCACGGATGCAAGTCAGACTGCTGATTTTGTTGGTAAGAATTTAAATGCGGGCGGTTTGTGGGATGTAACGCCAACTATCGAACGCGGTACTGAGGCTTTTGATGCAGCTGGTAATTCGATCGGTACTGCAGATCAATGGTATCTGACTAAGATCGAGAAAGCAGTTAATAACGATACAAAAGTATTGTTAGATGCTGTTGATAACAGTTATGCTTTGTGGCGCAATACTAACGATAGTCTGCGCAAACGTTTGGGCGAGTTGAGGTTCCGTACTAATGAAACTGATGGCGACGGCATTTGGGCACGTTATACAGGCGGTAAGTTTAACGGCAGCGGTTTTGACAGCAGTTACAATATGTATCAGCTGGGCTACGATAAGGCCGATAACGCTAAAAGCACTTATGGCTTTGCTGTTGACAGTGGTACAGGTCATGCTGACTATGCGGCTGGCGGCGGTAAGGATAAACTGATGGCGTTGAGCCTGTATGGTACATGGATGGGTGAGAAGGGCAGTTATACTGACGTTGTTGCCCGTGTGGGCCAGTTTGATACGGATGTGGATTCGTATGGCGATTATCCTGATAAGGCCAGTTATAAAAATCACGCTTATAGCTTAAGCGTTGAATATGGTAAAACCATTGAATTAAGCAAAGAAAGCGGCACTTTTATTGAGCCGCAGGCTCAGTTTATTTTAGGCCGCTTGGGCAGCAGCAGTTACACTACCGACAGAGGCACTGCTGTAGCAGTTGACGGTATGAACAGCGCTATCGCACGTTTGGGTGTTGTGGTAGGTAAAAAAATTAATGATGGCAGCGATTTTTATTTCAAAGCATCGGCTTTGCATGAATTTGCCGGCGAACGTGATATCAGTATGCGTGCTGCTAATGGCGAAGTTTTGGCAGGCAGCAACGATTACGGTGATACCTGGTTTGAACTGGGACTTGGCGGCAATATGAAGCTTGGCAGATCCAGCCATTTTTATGGCGATATTGAACGGAGCTTTGGCGCTGATATCAAAAAGAAATGGCAGCTTAATGCCGGTTTCAGATTTGAATTTTGATTTGTGATACTGAAAGTTTTGGTAAGTTGATTTTTCGACAAAGTGCGGCAACCCTCCGCTTTGTTTGAAAATATTCCCCATTAAAGCCTGACTGGCAACAGTCAGGCTTTATTAATTGCCAGCAGATGTATTTGGTGTGCAAAGGATTTTGGACGATGCTTTTTGTTATGGAAAAACAGAAAATGGCTTGACGATAATTTTCAGAAAACTTATAATAGATACAGAATGTATTATTAGATAATGATTATTGAAAAATGGAGGTTGAGGAGAAATGGCAAAATATAAATGCAGTGTCTGCGGTTATATTTATGACGAAGAAAAAGAGGGGCAGCCACTGCTTGACAGTAAATGCCCGGTCTGTGGAATGACGATGGTATTGATGGAGGAAAACGGCAGCGAAGCTGCTGCTTCTGCTGCTCTGGAAGCAGATGCAGCTCCGGAGGAGCTGGCTTATGATCCGGCATACGCCCGTTGTGACGCCAGTTGCCGTCATATGGACGATATCCATGAAATGGCTGTAACAGGTAAGTCGATCATCGGTGCTATGGGTACGCCGATGCCGATGCCTGGCTGGGACGATATCCTGCTGCTGGGCAATCAGCTGAATCCGCCGCCGCTCAATGATCATGACGCGGTCGATACGACGACTGTGATTGGTAAAAATGCCAAAAAGCCGTTGATTTTGACTAATCCGATTTTTGTTTCACATATGTCTTTCGGAGCTTTGTCAAAAGAGACTAAAGTGGCTTTAGCCAAGGGCAGCGCTTTAGCAGGTGCGGCGATGTGCAGTGGTGAAGGCGGTATTCTGCCGGAAGAAATGGCAGCGGCGCATAAATATATTTTTGAATATATCCCCAATTTATACAGTGTGACACGGGAAAATCTGCGTAATGCTGATGCGATCGAGATCAAGATCGGCCAGGGTACGAAGCCCGGTATGGGCGGGCATCTTCCCGGCAGCAAAGTGACACCGGAAATCGCGGCGATTAGGAATAAACCTTTGGGTGAAGATGTTATCAGCCCGTCCAAGTTTCCTGATATCAATACGAAAGAGGATTTGAAAGCATTGGTGACGAGTCTGCGCGAGGAATCTGACGGCAGGCCTATAGGTATCAAGATCGCAGCCGGTAAGCTGGAACGTGATTTGGAGTTCTGCGTTTTTGCAGAGCCTGATTTTATTACGATCGACGGACGCGGCGGCGCTACAGGCGCCAGCCCGAAGCTGGTTCGTGATGCGACCAGTGTTCCGACCGTTTATGCTTTGTATCGTGCCCGCAAGTATCTTGATGCTGTGGGAGCTAATGATATTGCGCTGGTGATCACCGGCGGGCTGCGGGTATCGTCTGATTTCGCCAAGGCTTTGGCTATGGGTGCGGATGCTGTGGCAGTAGCATCGGCTGCTTTGATTGCGGCAGCCTGCCAGCAGTATCGTATCTGTGGTACGGGTAAATGTCCTGTAGGCATCGCTACGCAGGATCAGGAGCTGCGATCCAGATTGAAGATCGAAGCATCGGCACAAAGGGTAGCAAACTTTTTGAACTGTTCCCTGGCAGAGCTGAAAACATATGCCCGCATCACTGGTCATAAGAATCTGCATGATTTGAATGCAGGTGATTTGTGTACGATCAATCGTGAGATTTCTGATTATACTAATATTCCTCATGCCTGATATTTAAGAAAATTATGAAAGAACCCCGTATGCTTTTGCATACAGGGTTCTTTTTTTATATAAGGTGGTATCAGGAGTGAATAAAATTGGCTGGATATGATGAGATCATGTCGTCAGTGTTGTATATAGAAAGCAGAATTTTAAAAAGTTCACTTTAAATTTGAATATATTTCCCAATAAGTTTTCTTTTGGGATAAAGTAAATATATTAAGCATAAATTATATCTTGCCAGAATAAAAGTTATATGTTAAGATAATTTACGAAAATTATTTTAAAGAATAATGTTAAAATATTTTTAAACATTTTGTTAAGTTAAAACATTTTGAATAAAATAATTACTCTGAATGCTGAAAATGCAAAGAAGTGATAAATATCAGCGTTTATTGAATTTAAGATCTGAAAGGAGATGTTAAAATGAGTGAATTTACTGAGCTGAATTTTAGAGAAAATCATGCGTATAAATATTTTGATATTTACAGCGCTGCTGAAAATCTTGGTTCTGAGTATTTTAAGAATGAAAGCGAGGTCTTTTATGAAGTTAAAAAAGAAAAATTTTGGCTTGGCAGCATTGATTTTAATGTCTCTTTCAGGTTCTGTATATGCTGAGGCACCGCTTACTGACAGTACAGTTATTAACGGTAATACAACTATCAATGTAGATACCGGGGCTAATAGCGGTATAAATTTGAGTGGTAACAAGGAGATAAGTTTGGCGGCATCTGCTTCTGATGCTGCTTTAACCATAAAGGTCAACGGACAAAAGTCTGTTGGCGACGTAAGGTATGGCATTAGGGTCAGCAATGGCGCTAAAATAAATTTAAGTGATTTGAATATTGTAAGTGAAGATAAAACCGGAGACGTAAATGGTATTTATGCCAGTGCCTCAGAAATAAATATCAATAATTTAAACGTTGATGTTAATGGGAACAGTATTTATGGCGTTAATATTTATAACGGTTCTCAGATGAATGTTGCCGGAAATATGACGATTGCTGTGAAAGGAGATACAGTTCCATCTTCGGGTATCAGGGGGGTTACAGTAAATTCGGCCAGCGGCGTGTTGAACGTACAGGGAGATTTAATTATTAAGGCTGAAAGTGATCAAAGAGGTTATGGTATTTACAATACCAGCGGTGGAAAGCTGAACGTTGCGCAAAATACTTATATAACTACTATTGGTGAGACTGGACACGCGATATTTTCTGCATCTAACAACGATGCGGGGAAAATAGGTTTGAGCGGTAATTTAAATATTGACAGTTATGGTGATAAAAGCTATGGTATACGCGTTATCGGCGGAACTGTTGATGTGCAAAAGAATACTGTCATAAATATGTATGGCAACAATACTTCTGGAATACATACATCTAAAGATGGCAATGGCCTTGTTGAAGGCGTGATCGATTTACATGGTGATACCATCATAAAGGCGGAGGGAAATGGCAATAAAGGCATTTATGCTTCTACCGGTCTGATCACTATTGATGGTAAAGGTTATTTGCAGATGGAGGGAAATAAATCCTATGGTATTTATGTCGATAAAGGAGGTAAGGTTGTCCTTAACGGCGGTGTAAGTATTGATGCCCAAAAAGAGGGGAATCAGGGAATTTATATCTATGGCAGCGGTAATGTGGAGCTGCATGGTTCTGTTGATATCTTTACCGGCAGTGATGCTGCAGCTAATGCGATCAATATTAACGGCAAGGGCAGTACTGCTGCAAATAAAGCACAGGTCAACGGAACTGCGCAGTTCAATATGCTGGGCAATATAAAGGTTTCTAATGGTGGTAGCATTGATTTGGAGATGACGGAAGGGTCTTTTTGGCAGGGTGCAGCTGGTATTGATGCCGGCAATGGCTCTACCAGCTTGCTGAGTTTTGGTAATAATGCCGTTTGGAAGCTGACTGGCAATTCAGAAGTGACTGATTTGACACTGGATGGAGCTTGGCTTGATATGACGGCAGATGGTAATGCTTTCAGTACTTTAAAGACCGAGTCTTTAAACGGCAGTGGTGGCACGATCATACTTGATGTTGATGGTACGGCAGTTGATCAAGCAGATAAGCTGTATGTTACAGATACTTTTACAGGTACACAGGCTTTAAAGCTGCATGAGATCAACGGACGTGATAATGATCCAACTTTAGGCAAGGATGCTTTGGGTACAATTTTGGCCAGTGTTAATATAAATAACGGAACTTTTACTGCTGTCGATGGTGAAGGCAGTCTGTTCTGGCAGCGCTATGAGCTGGGGCAGCAGGCAAGTAATACCGGCGGTTATACGACCGACTGGTATTTGAAAGAGATCGAGAATATTTCTCCGACTGAAAGGCCGACAACTACGGTAGAAAGTGTTTTGGCGGCCGGCGCGTTGAATTATTATACATGGCGGAATGAAAACGATAAACTGATGCAGCGTATGGGCGAATTGCGCCATAATGGTGACGATGCCAAAGGCGTTTGGTTCAGGGTGAACGGCAGCAAGATCGGCCGTTCTGGAAGCTGGGGTTTTGAAAATAAATATACTGCTTATGAGCTTGGTTATGATGAGGTTATAAAACGAACAGATGATTTTGTGCGTTACAACGGTGTGGCATTGAATTATACTGATGGCAGCAGCAGTTACCGCAGCGGTAATGGTGGGAATGATGCAAAAGCGATCAGTTTTTATGGTACACAGATCGGCAGTAAGGGGCATTATCTGGATGTGCTTTTTAAGATAAGCCGGCTTGCTAATGATTTTACTGTATATGACAGCAATGCCAACAAGATAACTGGTGAGCTTGACAATGTAGGTGTGGCAGTGAGTGCTGAATACGGGCGTAAAAATGTATTGAGCAGGGGCTGGTATATTGAACCGCAGGCGCAGCTGACTTTAGGATATTTGGGTGGCGACAGTTACCAGACCAGCAATGGCATAACTGTACAGCAAGGTGGTATCAACAGTGCTGTGGGGCGTGTAGGTTTTAATTTAGGCAGGGAGATCGGAAATCAGGCCAATATTTATGTCAAGGCTAATCTTTTGCACGAATTTGGCGGAGGATATGATGTGACGATGGCTGACAGCGGTGGAAACCGCTTTAAGGCTGCTGATGCTTTTAACGATACCTGGTTTGAATATGGTATTGGCGCTGCATTAAAAACGGGCAGCAACAGTCATATTTATATTGATGTGGAACGCAGCAGCGGCAGTGACTTTAAGAAAGACTGGCAATGGAATGCCGGCGCACGCTGGACATTTTAGAAAATCGTTGTAAAGAAAATAATAGAGAGCGTATATCCTGTAGTGGATATACGCTCTTTGTTTTTGGCATCAATGCTGAAATTTATAATATGAACTTTTTGCAAACTTTAACTGTAAATGCTTGACTTAAAGTTGACTCTAGCCTGTAAAATCGAATTAAAGGCAAAGGCGTTATGGTAAAATACCAAACGCTGCTTTAGGTAGAATAAAAGATGAGGAGGTATAGTATGAAAAAAATTGTTGTGGTGCTGATGTCGATGCTGGCAATGCTGGTGGCGGCTTGCGGCGGCAGTAATGCCGAAGCTATTTCTACTGATAATGGAGGGAAAATTATGCAGAGTGAAAATAAAACTAACAGCAGTAAGGCTTTGGTCGTGTATTATTCGCGGTCAGGTAATACCGAGGCTCTTGCCAGAATGATCGGTAATGAAACAGGTGCGGATATGTTCAGGGTGACTACTGTCACTCCATATCCTGAAGTATACCGTGAAACAACTGAGCTTGCCAGAGCCGAACGTGATAATAACGCGCGTCCTGCAATTAACGGACGTGTAGAAAATATGGCGGATTACGATGTCGTTTATATCGGCGTGCCTAACTGGTGGAGCACGATGCCGATGCCGATGTTCACTTTTTTAGAGCAGTATGATTTGTCCGGCAAAATTATCGTGCCGTTCGTTACTCATGGCGGCGGTGGCGTAGCTAATTGTGTCAGCGATCTAAAGAAAGCTGTTCCCGGAGCTACAGTGCTGGATGCATTGGTAGTCAGCGGCGGCAACGCGCAAAATGCCCAGAGCGATGTCAGCGCCTGGCTGAAACGCTTGGGTTTAGTAAAATAAAATATCATTTCCTGACAGTAAAAAACAGAGAGTGCTTTCCAGGCTCTCTCTGTTTTGTTATATCCATATTTAAATATATTCTTTTTTCAGGTATTCTAAAAATTTTTCAGAGGCTTTTGAAAAGGTTTGATATTTTTTCCAGACAATATCAAGCCCGACTTCAAGTGTTGGTTCTAATGGGCGAAAGCAAAGCGGGCTGTCGTCATATGATTTGATGATTCTGTCGATGCTTAATGCATAGCCGACCCCTTCTTCTACCATAAGGGAAGCGTTATATAAAAGATTATAGGTAGCGACGATATTCAGATTGTCGTAATTTCCTCCCATCCAGCCGGCTATCTCATTTTTGACCATGGCCTGGTTGGAAATAATCAGCGGCAGGCCCAGCAAATCATGAGGCTTGATAGTTTTATTTTCAGCTAAAGGGCTGGCTTTGGTCATCCATAAACCCCAGATATCAGTGATCGGTAATTTTATAAAATCGTATTTCTTAAGGTCAGCCGGCTCGATAAACAAGCCAAAATCAAGCAGTCCGCTGTCCAGACGTTCGGAAACGTCTTCGGCTTGGCCGCTGAAGATATGAAAATGTATATGGTCATATTCTTGGCGTATTTTACTGATTATTTTAGCCAGCATCCGCATACCTTCAGTTTCTGCACAGCCAATATAAATATCACCTGTAATGTTTTCAGCAGAGGCGTTGATTTCAGCTTTGGTTTTTTCCATTAGAGCAACGATTTCTTCTGCTCTTTTGCGCAGGATCATACCATCTTCCGTCAGCGTTATTTTGCGGTTCCCGCGGATAAAAAGCTGTTTGCCAAGCTCTGCTTCCAGTTCTTTGAGCTGCCTTGAAAGCGGTGGCTGTGTCATATGTAAAAATTCTGCTGCACCGCTGATACTTTCTTCGCGGGCTACGGCAAGGAAATACTGCAGGGTTCTGATATCCATAAAATTTCACCTCCGATATAAGTATTATAATAGTTTTTGATATACTTTTCAAGTATGGTAAAGTATTTAATATATGTATTTGATATTCTTGGATTCTGTTTTTATAATTAAGACAAAGGAGCCGGGTAAGCAGAATTATCATTGAAGCTGAAAGGCTCTGTTTTGAAACTTATTGTAAATGGATCAATGATTTTAAGGAGTTGAGAAGTATGAAAAAGAAAGTTTTGGCTGACCGTTATTTGAAAATGTTTAAGAGTATCGCTTTAGGGGTGATTTTATCGACGGCTGGTACAAGCGCTGTGTTTGCTGCTGACAGGCCTGCTGATGCTGATAATTTTTACAGGAGTGATAAGGTGGAGGTCCAGAAAGTCACTTTTAAAAATCAGTACAAGATGAATATTGCCGGTAATTTGTATCTGCCGAAAGATATGGACAAAAGTAAAAAACATGCTGCTATCATAGTAGGGCATCCAATGGGGGCAGTAAAAGAGCAAAGCGCTGATCTTTACGCTGTTAAGATGGCAGAACGCGGTTTTGTAACTATGTCTGTCGATCTGGCGTTTTGGGGCGGCAGTGACGGCCAGCCACGCAATGCCGTTGCGCCTGAGCTTTATGCTGAAACCTTCAGTGCGGCGGTAGATTACCTGGGTACAGGGCCTTTTGCTGATCGAGAAAAGATTGGCGCGATCGGGATCTGCGGCAGCGGCAGTTTTGCTATCAGCGCCGCTAAAATCGATCCCCGCCTGAAAGCCGTTGCAACTATTAGTATGTATGATATGGGTGCAGCTAACCGCAATGGACTTAATCATTCTCTGACGCTTGCACAAAGAAAACAGATCATTGCTGATGCGGCGGAGCAGCGTTATGTGGAATTCCAGGGTGGCGCAACTAAATACACAAGCGGGACCGTACATGAGATCACGGAAAAGTCCAATCCTATTGAACGCGAATTCTATGATTTTTACCGTACGCCAAGAGGAGAATTTACTCCTGCAGGTTCTTCGCCGCTTTTAACGACACATCCGACGCTTTCCAGTAATACTAAATTTATGAATTTTTATCCCTTCAATGATATTGAAACAATTTCTCCGCGTCCGCTGCTCTTTATTACCGGTGATCAGGCACATTCCAAAGAGTTTAGCGAAGATGCATATAAACGTGCGGCTGAACCGAAAGAACTGTATTATGTTGCCGGTGCAGGCCACGTAGATCTTTATGACAGGGTAGAGCTTATTCCGTTTGATAAGCTCGAAAGCTTCTTCAAGGCTAATTTAAAATAATTTACTGCTGCAAAAGCTGCAGATCTGATTTGCTGAAAGTTTTGTTTTTGTGGATTCTCGGGATGCTGGGGGTCCACATTTTTGTTAACAGGAGAGGTTATGAAAGAAAAAAATAATTTGCTGATCTTTATTTTGACGATAGGTGTTTTTGGTATCATCAATACAGAAATGGGTGTGCTGGGTATTTTGCCGCTTCTGGCAGAAAAATTTAGTATCAGTATCGCACAGGCCGGTTTGCTGGTCAGTTTGTTTGCTTTGGCAGTGGCTGCAGCCGGTCCGGTGCTGCCGCTGCTTTTTGCGGGCATCGACAGGAAGCGGGTGATGCTTCTGGTATTGAGCGTATTTGTTTTGGGTAATCTTATTTCTGTCTTTACTGATAATTTCGCAGTTATGCTGCTGGCAAGAGTTGTGCCGGCGATTTTCCATCCGGTTTATTGTTCGCTTGCTTTTTCTGTTGCGGCTGCTTCAGTCAGCCCGGAAGCAGCTCCCCGGGCTGTTGCTAAGGTCATTGTGGGGGTATCGGCCGGGATGGTACTGGGAGTACCGGTCAGCAGCTTTATTGCCGGCAGTTTTTCGTTAACGGCTGCTATGGCGGGTTTTACCGTAGTCAATACAGCGGCGTTGATTGCGACCTGGTTGTATATACCATCGCTGCCTGTGGCAGCAAGGCTTTCGTATGGGCAGCAGCTGCGTGTTTTAAAGAAGCCGGTATTATGGTTTTCTATTGCAGCCGTTGTGTTTATGAATGGAGCTGTCTTTGGAGTTTTTGGATATTTTTCAGGCTATCTGACCAATATCACTGCTTTTTCGTGGAATACGGTAAGCCTGATTTTACTTGTTTATGGTTTGATGAATATCGTCGGGAATTTTATTGCCGGCCGTATGCTTAGTGCAGGCGCGTCTGCCGATAAGCTGGTCATAATATTTCCGGTCACATTGGGGATTGTCTATGCTGCATTCTTCTGGAGCGGTACCTCGGTGCCGGCTATGGCTTTGATCACGCTGCTTTGGGGAGTTTTGGGAGGTATGAATGCGAATATCAACCAGTATTGGATTACTACTGCGGCCCCGGAGGCACCTGATTTTGCCAATGGTCTTTTTTTGACTGCCGCTAATTTGGGGACTGCTTTAGGGTCGGCAGTCTGCGGGATGGTGATTGCACATATGGGAATGCAGTATATGATGTGGGGCGGCATCGTATTTCTTATTTTATGTTTGGCAATGATTATCCCCAGGGTATATAGATCAGATGAGTATGTTTGCCTGGGAGAAAGCAAATAGTTGTGCTGTAAAAATAAAAAGCCGGCATTCTTCGCAGGAAAGTTCAAACTTTTTGTAAATTTATCCATTCAGGGACTAAAATAGCAGCTTTACCACTTGACTTGGAGCGGACTTTAACCTGTATAATAAAGGCATAGAAGTTTTCCAGGCTATGAATAATATTTAGTATAAAAACTGAGCTTCGGGAGGAGACTGTTCTTTTGAGTGTAATTCTGTTTATTTCCTTGATTGATTTTGTTTTGAGTTCTTTGGCGTGGGTTTATTACAGTCATGCATTTTCTTTTATGAGGTCGGCGCCGTTTATCGCTTTATATGTGCTGCTGATGCTTAATACTGTTGGCAGCCGTGTTTTGCCTGAAAGTTTGCCATTGCCGCTGTTAAAGCTTTCGGCCTGGCTGAGCGGTTATTGGATCGCGTTTTTGTACTATTCGCTGCTGTTGATGGTTGTACATGGTATCGTATATGCAGTTTTGCGTATTTTTTCATTCAAGCTGCCGTTTATGCAGTTTGCCGCTGCGGGCGCAATAGTTCTGGCAATTTTTGTTGCCTGGGGCAGCTGGCGTGCGTTTAGCCCTGTTGTACGTACGGAAACCGTTGTTACCGATAAGCTGTCGTCTGATAAGCAGTATAAAATAGTGCTTGTCAGCGATATCCATTTGGGACGCGAGCTTGGCTATGATTACAGTAAGGGCTTAGTAGAGCTGGTCAATGCGCAGCAGCCCGATTTAGTACTGATTGCCGGTGACATTATGGATGAGCGGCTGCAATATATCATCGAGGAGGATTCACTGCCCCCGTTAAAGGAGCTTCAGGCACCATTAGGGGTATATGGAGCTTATGGAAACCATGATTATCTTGATCGGCCTGACGAGCTGAGAGCTTTGCTGGCAGGCAATAATATCAGTATACTGACTGATGAGAGTACAGTGGTTGATGATAAATTGAAAATTACCGGTTTGCATGATTATCGTGTTTCAACAAGTATTGTTCCGTTGCAGGCTCTGAGCGTCGATAACGATAAGTATTATAGTATCCTGATCGATCATCAGCCGCGGCGGATGGATGCTGCCGCTGAGGCCGGTTATGATATGTATCTGGCTGGGCATACCCATACAGGGCAGATGTTCCCGAACAGGCTGGTTACGCAGCGGATGTATAAGCTGGATTATGGTTTGGCCCGATTTGGTGACCTGACTGCTGTTGTCAGCAATGGCTACGGATTTTGGGGACCGCCGGTGCGGACGGAGCTGAAACCGGAAATAGTTGTTATAAATTTACAGGGGAAATAAATAAAAAACCTTCGGCACAGCCGAAGGTTTTTTTGTTTGTTTTTAAAGGATTTCTTCACGTACTAATTGATTGATCATTTTTTGCTTGCCTAAGACCCAAAGCAGGTCGCCTTTTTCAAAAACAAGCGAAACATTAGGATTGGTCATAGTGTAACTGCCGCGTTCCAGGCCGATGACAAGGCAGTGCCAGTCATCACGGATATTGGTGTCCTTAAGCGATTTACCAAGGATAGGCGAGTGCTTGTCGATAGTGATAGCGCACGATAAGAATACCGAAACGTTTTCTTTATCGTTGTCTTCACGCAGCATAAATTCGCGCATCGTGATAGGTTCTTCCACCAGAGTCATACACAAACGCTGAGTATTGATGGCGGTGTCGAACAGTTTGAATTGAGAATCAGTACCGATCATCAACAAAGTAGAATCCTTTTGCAGAATGTGATGACCGCCGGGCATATCGATGACTTCTTCAGGAGTTGAAACCTGCAGGATGTTGCAGCCATAAAGCTCACGGAATGCAAGCTGGGTCAGCGTTTGACCTATCATAGGTGAGTCTTCGCAGATTTTATAGCGTGCAAGCTGTAATTCTTCATCGAACCAGCCGTAAAGATGTTCTTCGCCAGCTTCAGCAAGGGCTTCACGATGTTTGAGCATATGGCGCTCGTTCAGATTGACAAGAAAACGTGATTCCATACGCAGATATTCGCCCATCAGCCAGTCGGATGAGGAGATGAAATAAGCAGCGCCTGCTGTTGCCAGCGCGGCCAGCAGTGACTGCAGACCAAGTAGTTTGGCAAAAACAAAGTAGAGAAATGCTGCTGCGATCAGGATTTTTAAAAATAACAGCAGTGTTAAAGGGATGTGATTAGAACGTTTCTTAAACCATAAAGTTGAGAAAAGCTCAGGATGGTTGGTTTTATTGACAAGAACTGCCCGCAGGAACGGCGCCATAACGACCAGAGTCAGCAGCGCTGTCAGCAGATTGCTGTAGGGAGCTGAAATTTTTCCTGACAGGTAAGGCTGCAGATAATAATAAGAGCCTAAAGCGACAGCTGAGAGCATAGTCGTAAAAATCAAAATGCGGATAAAATACTCACGCAGAAAATCGCGCCAGTCACTGTCTTTACCGTCGTTATCAGGATTTTCTTCCGTATAGCGGTCAAGCCATTCCAGAGTTCTTTGCGGCAATAGTTTTTTAGTGAACTGATAAGCAGGTTCTGCTGCCATAACGAAAAACGGGGTAGTAAAGGTTGTCATTACAGAAACAGCAACAATTATTGGATATAAAAAGTCGCTGATAACTCCGAGGCTCATGCCCAGAGATGCGATGATAAAGGAAAATTCACCGATCTGAGCAAGGCTGAAACCGCAGTGCATAGAAGTATTGAGGTTTTGGCCTGAAAGCAGTACACCGGCGCCTGAAAGCAGTAGCTTGCCGACTAAGGTAACAATAACGAGTACGATGATAGGTACCGCGTATTCCAGCAGTAAAGCAGGGTCAACAAGCATACCTACTGATACAAAGAAGACAGCTCCAAACAGATCTTTGACCGGTTTGACGAGATGTTCTATTTTTTCGGCACTTGGTGCTTCGGCGATAAGAGAACCCATAATAAAAGCGCCTAAGGCTGCCGAGAAGCCCATGTGGGTAGCAAGTACTACCATACCAAGGCAAAGGCCGATAGAAGCAACCAGCAGAGTTTCATCGTTCATTAGGCGCTCAGCCCGTTTAAAGAAGGACGGGACCAGATACATACCAAGAACGAACCATAAGACCAGGAAGAACAGCAGGCGCATGACGCTTTCGATCAGCTCAAGCGTGGAAATGTCGGCGCTGGCAGCGGCTAAAGTTGAAAGCAATACCATCATAATGATGCCGACGATGTCCTCAACTATCAGAATACCAAAAACCATTTCTGTAAAGCGCTGACCTTTGAGCTTGAGGTCTTCAAAGGCTTTGATGATGATGGTAGTTGACGACATGGCCAGCATACCGCCTAAGAACAGGCTGTCCATATGATCCCAGCCCAGCATATGGCCTGTGAAATAGCCAACGATCAGCATTCCGCCTATTTCAACGAAGGTAGCTATAAAAGCTGTGCTGCCTACGCTTTTCAGCTTATAAAAGCTGAATTCGAGACCCAGTGCAAATAAAAGAAAAATAACGCCTATTTCAGACCAGGCGTTGATATTAGCGGTGTCTGATACAGTGGGGAAAAAGTTGAAATGCGGTCCGGTAATAAAACCGGCAATAATATAACCAAGTACTAAAGGTTGATTGAGTTTTTTGAACAGGATCGTCGTAATACCTGCAACTAAGAGGATCATCGCTAAATCAGCGACTATCGGCGGTAAATGAGCCATAGGCAGTCACCTTCTTTCATAAATTTATTATACGGATACCATTTTATTCAAAGCTTTGCGGACAAATTTAACAAAATGTTGTATAATATTAAAGCTGTTATATTACACAGCTCTTTCTATATTATACAATATTTCCGGTGACAAAAAAGTGAATTTTAATACAAAATTTGCATATGGAGGTTTTAATTATGTACAAAAATCTAGTTCTTGTAGATGGTGAAATCATGCCGGCAGAAGAGGCGGCAGTTTCGGTACACGACAGGGGGCACCAGTTTGGCGACGGTGTATTTGAGATAGTGCCTGTTTATAATGGCCGTTGTTTTGCTTTATTACCTCATATGGATAATTTATTCGAATCTGTTATTAAGGTGAAAATACCTGCCGTTTACACGATTGAAGAATTGATTGAATTCCATGAAGCACTGATAGCTGAAAGTGGTATTGAAAATGGAGAGATCTATACTCAAATTACTCGCGGGACTGCCGATTATGGGCTGGCGTTTCCGGAAATGTCGGTGCCGCAGCTGACAATGACGATCGTGGAAACTGATCGGGAAGTATTGTCGGCAAAACGTGAGAGCGGCGTCAATATTATTACGACTGAGGATAATCGCTGGCAGTTATGTAACGTTAATACCTTAAACAGGCTGCCTGAAGTTCTGGCACGTCAAAAAGCACGTGAAAGCAACGCTTTTGACACTCTTTTTATTCGTGAGAACGGTAAGATAACTGAAAGCACTGAAAGCAGCTTTATGGTGATCAAAGATGAAATGATATGGACACATCCTGATAATAACCTGGTTCATAAAAATATTACCCGCAGGCTGATCAAGGAACGTCTGGCACCTGATATTGATATGCAGGTCATCGAAAAAGCTTTTGATATGGAGTTTGTCCTGAAAGCAGAAGAAGCATTTTTATGCGGCCCTCGATGCGAGATTATGCCAGTTACTAAAATAGACCGCAAATTCATCGGCAGCGGTGTAGGTAAGGTCGTGCCGCAGCTGCAGGCTGCGTTTAAAGCTTTTGTAGAACGTGAATGTCCGGCAAAATAGGAGAATAGAATGAAAAATAATAACTGGGTAAGAGGGGCGATGCTGCTGGCCGTAGGTCTGGTCCTGCAGGCATTGCGTTTAGTGATCCCTATGCCGCCTATGTGGACTGTTTTTGTCGTCGGTACATTGGTGAATATGGTTTTGGTGCTGGCGGCCCGTACCGTTGGTTTATGGCCGTCTGTAATGATCGCGGTGCTGTTGCCGGTAATGGCGTATTTTCAAGGGCAGCTGCCGCTTCCGTTTTTGATACCGGTAGTGGCTGTAGGCAACTTGGTGATGGTATATCTGTGTGCCCGCTTCTGGGGAAAGGGGATCATCATCGCCGCGCCTCTTTTTAAAACATTTATTTTATATTGCAGCAGTTTGTTCGTTTTGTGGCTGGTTGCAGTACCTGAAAAGCTGGCGTTATTCATTTTGTTTATTATGGGCTGGCCGCAGATGATCACAGGCATTTTAGGGCTTGTACTTGCATATAAGCTGCATAAACGTATTTTCCCCGACACTGCCGAATAGAATCAGCTTGTGGCTTGCTGAAGTTAATGTTTTAAAGCATTTAAAAATCGATTTTAAGAAGCGGCAAAATGCAGCTGGTTGTTTACTAAAAAAGTTTGAATAAATGCTTGACAATTATATATAGATACGGTATTATTGTTATTGTTCCGTTACGGAACATTGAGTCGCCGAAGTGGCGGAATTGGCAGACGCACTTGACTCAAAATCAAGCGTGGTTACCCCACGTGCCGGTTCGAGTCCGGCCTTCGGCACCATATTACAAAAAAGAAACACTCTAGTTTAAACTAGAGTGTTATTTTTTTGCGTGGATATTTTTAATACAAAGCAGACTCAATGTATTTGGAAGATAATTGAATAACTATCAAGAATAGCTTAGTTTAGAGGCAATGCCAAGGCAAATAAGAAAAGCAATGAAATAGATGATCGCTGCTTTACGCCTTGTTTTGGGTTCAAGTACGCTGAGAGGTAATACCCAATGTGGTTTTATAAGGCCAATACCCAATAAAACTAAAGATAACACTGTGAATGCGAAAAAGATTGTATCCATGTCATCAGCTCCTTCTTGAAAATAAATGCTGCTGTGGAAAATCTATCGTTATAATAACAAAGATGAAAAAGGCTTCATCGTATAATAAAGAAGCAGAGCGAGTAGTGGCATCATCTTCTACTATTAGAATATCACGTTCATCTTTGACAGACAAGGGGGATATAATATAAGTTGCTATATTTTTATAAAAGGGATAACTATAAAT
>CEAZ01023922.1_pt1 | contig 57584 bp, 55 predicted proteins | sample 557361 | NCBI WGS metagenome assembly CEAZ01 (sample SAMEA3182074, study PRJEB8094) | gut metagenome | biome: human; feature: gut; material: Stool; isolation source: human stools | place: Canada | collected 2012-02-22 | reverse complement strand
GAGTGGGAATAGTAATAGAACATTTGTTTGTGATTTTCATACGGTTTCTAGCGGTTCCAATGGCGACCGATGACGACATTTCAGAACGTCCGCACCTGCAAACCGCATGATTCCGAAATCAGATAGAAACTCACAAGGCTCCTCGAAAGAATCGAGGAGCCTTTTCGTTTCCGCAGGTAGACGCATGGTCGGTTGTCACCCCATGGCAAACGGGCATGGGTCGAACGAGCCTGAAACGACTCGAACGGAACCGAAGGGAACCGACGCGAACCGAAGAACCTGCAAGCCGACGAGAGGCAATGATGGCGGGAGGCTTGCAGGTGCCGCCGAAAATCGACGAAACTCAAACGAAACTCACCCGGAAAAACGAAACTCAAGAATGACGGATGCCCCTGGCGGAGAGCCTGGAAGTGTCATTCTCGCAAACTCACGAAGACGGTCGGATTTCGCTATTACTCCTCCCGAGTAGCAGCAGAGGGCTTGCGGGCCAAACTACCAATCCCTGGAAGTGGGCAAGCGCAACCCTTCGAGATCGTCCCTGAATTCTTCGAGCATGCGCTTGAGGATGGGAATCGCTTTCAGCTCGCGGGTGGCTTGGTCCTTCGCCTCCTGGGGATAGTCCTCGGGAAGTCGCTCTGCGCCGTACGGGTCGGGGGCCTCTGACATCTCCTCCTCGAATTCGGAATGACGTTCGCGAAGAAGGATCTCGAAGCCTTTACGTTCTTCCTCGTCTTGGAAGATGACGACGGTTTCGAGGAACCGCCTGCGCGCTATCCTGGCATCGCCGTAGTTCTCGTCGAAGAAGAACTCGTTCAGGTTCCAATCCAAAGAATCCCTTGTGTAGTAGCAATACATGAGATTGAAATCCAGGCTGCGCCGATTCCAGCGCACGAAGGAACGCGACGGGGCGGGCGCGAAATACCTGCCGCCGTCGAGGGCGATGCCGAGAGTGTCGAATATGCGAGTCTGGAAATAGCGGATCTCGATCATATACCAGCTCGGACTAGGGTCTGTCTGGTTCAGCATGTAGTACTCGTAGCCGTCCCGCTCGTCGTCCGAATAATGGCAGACGGTAAACTCCGGAGCGTACAGATAATACTTGTCCTCCGTGCCGACCACCTCGGAGAGAAACCTCCAATGCTCCTTGTCTTCGAGCATCACCTTCACCCTCGCAAGAGGAGATTCGTCGAGCGAGAAGTGATGGCGCCAGATGTCCTCCACTTCGTTCCACGACGCTCCTTCGTCTATGGGCGTGTTCGAGTCGACGCGTCGCGTGTGGACCATATGCGCGCGCACTTTCCCCGACCCTTTCGAGAGGGAATAAGGCATATCCTCCCGCCTGCTCACGACGCATAGGATGTCTATTGTTCCCCCGTCAAGCTCCATTGGCTCCACGACCGCGAAGGGAGGCTGACCGTTGTCCCATTTTGTCTTCGAGAGCATATCGACGATCATCTGGTTCGCCTTCCGTTCGGCATGATCATTGTTCTCGACATCGCACACCGAATAGCCCTCTTCCTCGTCTATGCCGATGAAGAGGTACGACACGTCGCTCTCGAGATTGTTGGCAAGGCATAGTATGTCGTGGATCAGCTCGGAATTGTCTTTGTGCCACTCCTTCTTGAAGTCCCAGTAGGCGCCTTCGCGCTTCAATGCGATGAGCTTCGGAGCCTCTTCTTGGATTCTTGATAGAAGGCTGCCGATAAGGCGCGCCCTCGAAATCCTCCTCGAATCGCCTAGCATCCGCCAATCCCCATCTTCCAGGACTCGTATTCCTCGGGGGTTATCTCTCCGCGGTCGAGCGCATCCACCTGGGATTCCCAGGCCTTGATGGCGGCGGCGAGCTTAGGCGCCTTCTCCGCGCCGGGCGCGACGGCGAGCCTGCCTCCGCCGACGGGCCTGAGCCCGAACTCCTCCTCGATCCTGAAGAGGAGCTCGAGGGCGTCCCTGACGGATTCAGCCTGGACGGGCATGAGGGCCTCGGGGGCGACCCCGAGGGCGCCTGCAATCGCATCCAAGGCGGAGCCCTTCAGCGCCCTCCTGCCCGCCTCGTAGTTTCTGATGGCCGCGTCGGTGCAGCCGGCCCTCTCAGCGAGCTGCCGTTGCGTCATCCCCCGCGACTCGCGCAATGCCCGTATGCGGCTTCCCGTCGTCATCTCTCCTCCTCTGATCGTTTTCCCCATGATACTAGAGAACAAAAACGTTCTCAATTTGTCTTGACCGAACATTTTCGTTCTGTTAGTGTCACGAATTACAGAACGTTTCTGTTCTGTTCATCGAACGAAGGAGGAAGATATGGAGCAGAATTCTAAGCCGGTGATCATGGGCGTCGAGGAGGTCATGCACGCCCTCGGCATCAGCAGGCCCTACGCCTACCGCATCATCAGGATGCTGAACTCCGAGATGGAGCAGAGAGGCTACACCACCATCAAAGGGAAGGTGAGCCGAAAGTATTTCTACGAGCGCTTCCACTGCGGAGACGCCGCCCCCAGACAAGAGGCCCGCTGATGCCCGCCTACATGAACGGGAAGACGGGCTCCTGGTACGTCCAGTGCTACTACAGCGACATCGACGGCAACCGCAAGCACAAGGTGAAACGGGGGTTCGCGACCAAGGGCGATGCCTTGGCGTGGGAGGCTGATTTCCTGGCCTCTGCCGACGGGTCCATGTCGATGCCCTTCGAGGCGTTCGTGAAGAGGTACTCCGAAGACGTGAGGCCAAGGCTCAAGCTCAACACCTGGCTCACCAAGGAGCACATCATCCGCACGAAGATAGTGCCGTTCTTCGGGCCGAAGAGGATGTGCGACATCACCCCCAAAGACGTGGTTGACTGGCAGAACAGGATGGTGGGCTCGTACGACGACGAGGGGAAGCCGTACAGCGGCACCTACCTGAGAACCATAAACAACCAGCTGAGCGCCATCTTCAACCACGCGGTCAAGTACTACGGCCTGGGAAAGAGCCCCGCCACCCCGACAATCAAGATCGGCGAGCGGAAAGGCGCAGAGATGAGGTTCTGGACGAAGGAGCAGTACCTCGCGTTCAGCGAGGAGGTGATGGACAAGCCAGCCAGCTTCTACGCGTTCGAGATCCTGTACTGGTGCGGCTTGAGGGTCGGCGAGCTCCTCGCCCTCGAACCGAACGACATCGACCTTGGAAAGTGCCTCATCCACGTCACCAAGAGCTACCAGCGGATTCGGAGGAGGGACGTCATCACCTCCCCCAAGACGCCCAAATCGAAGAGGGATGTGGTCATGCCGGAGTTCCTCGCGGACGAGCTCGCCGATTTCCTCGGATCCATCCCTGAGGAGCGGCGCGCCTGCCGCATCTTCTGCTTCACCAAAAGCTACCTGCACCACGAGATGAAGCGCGGCTGCGCCGCATGCGGGCTCGAGCCCATCCGGATCCACGACCTTCGCCACAGCCACGTCTCGCTCCTCATAGAGATGGGGTTCAGCGCGATCGCCATAGCGGACCGGCTGGGGCACGAGACCTACGAGATGACGCTTCGCTACGCCCACCTCTTCCCCAGCAAGCAGTCGGACATGGCAGCGGCGCTCGACCAGGGAAGGAGGCCCTGATGTCCAGGCCGATCGTCGACTACAAAGGGCGCCGGCGCAGCAAGACGATAGCGTTCCGGGTCTCGCCGGAGGAGGACGAGGTGATAAACGCCCTCGTCGCGGCAAGCGGCATGACCAAGCAGGACTACATAACCTCCAGGCTCGAGTGCCGCGACATAAACGTCAGCCCGAACGTGAGGGTCTATAGGATGCTGCGCGACCAGATGAAATCCGTCTACGTCGAGCTCAGGAGGCTCAGGAGCGCCGACGGCATCGACGAGCGCCTCATCGAGCTCATGCAGGTGCTGACGCGCGTGTTCGTCGACCTCGGCGCCGACGAGCTCGGGGCGGTCGGGGACGACGTGGCGCAGCAGGACGCGGCGGTTCTCAGGATGGCGAGGGGCTAGCTCCGCCGGGCGGCCCGGCAAGGGCTTCCCCCGAGCAGCCGACCCTCAGACAGCCTCCTGGGGGCATTCGCGGCACGGCGGGCTCCGTTCGATCGGATCGCCTTGCCTCCTCCTTGGGCATCAAAGGCTCGCACAGCCGCCCGATGCGCCCCGCAAGGGTCGCGATGCTTTTCCGATTTCTTTTGCCGCCCGAGAGAAAAGGCGAAAGCGGCAAAACAAAGCGCCCTCCGGGCTTCGGAAAACCAACGGCCCGATGGGGCGAGGAACGCGCCTTCGCTTCCTCCCTTGCGGGGCGCGGCAGGCGGTGCGGCCCCGATGCCACAAGGCGGGGCAAGGGGCTCCGCCCCAACCGAACGGAGGTCACCATGAACACCAATCCCACTCTCCAGGACAGGGCGGTCGAGGCGGCGGCCCGCTTCCTCGAGGTCCGCGGCTACGAGACGCTCGCGACCGGGTGGAAGTCGCCCGAGACGAGAGGAACCATCGACCTGGTCGCACGCGACCCCGAGTCCGACGACCTCGTGTTCGTCGACGTCTCCGCGCGCCCGAACTCCGGCGCCGGCTTCGGCGACGGGAGGAACGATCGCGAGACGATGGAGCTGCTCGCGGTCTCCTGGCTCGTCGAGAACGACTTCGCCGAATCGGTCGGCGTGAGGTTCGACAAGATCAGCATGATTGTCGTCGGAGAGGACCGCGCGCTGCTCAGGCACCACATCAACGCCTTCGGCGAGGCCTAGGACCTCCGGCCCGCCTGGGCAGGCCCCCTCCGGACGGAGGGGGCCGTTTGCAGGCGGCTCGCCCCATGGCGAACCGCCACCCCATGGCGAACGGTCAGTATTAACAGAACGTTTCCGTTCTGTATACTCGGGGTAAACGCCATCGACGATCGCAGAGAGGACGGAGGAAGCATGAGGACGCTCGCGATATCGAACTACAAGGGCGGGGTCGGAAAGACCACCACTGCAGTCAACCTCGCCACCATCTACGCCAGGCGGGGCCTGAGGACGCTCCTGATAGACCTGGACCCGCAGGCGTCGGCCACGGACTTCTTCGGGCTCTACGACCGCGCCGCGGCCGAGCGTCGGGGAGCCGTCGAGCTCCTCTACGGGAACGCGCCCGTCGGCGACGTTGCCTTCGAAACCGAGGCCGATGGGCTCTCCGTCGTGCCCTCGACCATAGAACTCGTCGACCAGAACGAGCTGCTCCTGCGCGAGCAGCGCCTTCGCTTCGCGCTCGACGACTGCGCGGGCGACTACGACGTCTGCATCGTGGACTGCAGCCCCACGATGAAGCGCCTCGCCTTCAACGCCTACCTAGCCGCTGCGGGCGACGGCATGGTGATCGTGCCGGTGAAGCTCGACTCCACCGTCATGCGCGGCACCGCCCTCACGGTCAGCGCCATCGAGTCCATCTCCGACGCGCTGCGCGTGCCCACGCCCGCATGGCGCATCCTGCGCACGTGCGTGCCCGGGCTCATGACCAACGCGGAGGCCACCGGGGCCGACGTGCTCGACGCGTACTTCCCCGACAACCAGTTCGCCACCGTCATCCACGCGAGCTCGAAGGTCTGCGAGGGAAGCTGGCAGTGGCAGCCCGTCGCGGCCTTCAAGCCGAACAGCCGGCCCGCCAAGGACTACGAGGCGCTCGCCGAGGAGGTGCTCCATGGCTAAACCCACGACATCGGGGTTCACCATCTCCGGGCTGCTCGACAGGAGCGCATCGACCCGCAACGACTACCCCGTCGAGAGGATCCCCATCGAAGAGATAGCCGATCACCCCGCCAACGCCGCCTACTCGATGGACGAGGCCGGCATCGCGCAGCTCGCGAAGAGCATCGAGGAGGAGGGGCTCACCGACCTGCCGCTCGTGCGCAAGCTCGACGACGGCGGCTGGCAGATGGTGAGCGGGCACCGCCGAAAGGCGGCCTACGCACTCCTCGCGAAAGAAGATGAGAAATACGCCCAGATCCCCTGCCGCGTCATCCGGGGCATCACCGACGAGCAGTCGGTCATGCTGCTGCACGCCGCCAACTACTTCGTGCGCAGCCTCACCGTGACCGAGCGCGCGGCGGCGAGCCGTGCGCTCGGCGTGGAGGTCGAGCGCATGCGCGCCGAGAACCCCGAGCTTTCCGGCGTGCGCACCGAGGACATCAAGGCGGCGATCATATCCGAGCAGACCGGACGCAAGGTATCGGGCAAGACCATCCAGCGCCAGGAGTCGCTCGCGCGCAAGATCGAGGAGAGGCTCACGCCCCAGTGGCGCGAGGCCGCGCTCGCGGACGCGCTCTCGGCGGACGCCGTGGGGATCCTCGCCGATCTGGATTCCGATGCGCAGGACCGGCTCCATGCGACATGGCGGGCGCAGCCCCTGGGCAAGAAGGAGACGACCGAGTTCCTCAAGAAGTCGACCGCCGAGCCCGCCGCCGAAGAAGACGTGAAGGGCCCCGCGCCCAAGCCCGCGGCGGCGCTCGCAAGCGCCCTTCGCGCGCTCAGGCGCTACGAGTCGAAGGCGGAAAACCCGCCGAGCGGGCTGGACAGGCAGGTGCTCGAGAAGATCTCGAGAACGGCCAGCAGGCTCCTTGGACGCATTTAGTCCCATGCAGGCGCCCGAAGGGGCTCCTGCACCGTTTCCAGCAAGTAGCCTATCTCGTATACACGAGATAGATGGCGGCCTGGGCGCACGGCGCACCCCGCCCCGGAGCCCAGAGCCCGAAGCGGAGGCGACGCCGCCGGGCGCGCGAAGCTGCCGCAAGCTCCCCGGCCCGCGCCATGCGGGGGATGCCCCGCGCCCCTGGAAAGAGCGCCGCCCGAGCCTCCACCGCATCGGGGCGGCGGAGGATGCGAAGGATGGAGAAGATGACGAAGGTCTTGAGATACGACAACGTGCTGACCGCCCGCGTGAGCGACGCGGACTTCCGCGCGGTCTGTGAGCGCGCCGACGAGGAGGGGCTCACCCGCTCCGAGTACCTGCGCTACGTCGCCCGCATGGTCGCGGACGATGCCGAGAACGCGAAGCGCGGAGGCGTGCTGCTCGACGGACTCTCAATGCGCAGGCTCTCCCGCGAGCTCGTCAGGTGGGGGCACCACTACAACCAGGGCGTGCACGCCCTCAACTCCATCAAGTTCGCGCTGGACCACGGAAGGGGCGACCTGGAGTGGGTGTCCAGCAAGCTCGACGAGTGCGCGCTTCTGCTCGCGCAGGTCGACGAGGGTCGCTGCGAGATGGCGGGCGAGCTTGCCTCGCTCGAAGGCCGTGCCATAGTGGGCGGAGACTAGCATGCCGCTGCTGAAGCCCATAGCCGGCCACACGGGATGCGCCGGCATAAAGCACTACCTCGAGAAGGGAGGGCGCGCCCTCGGGATCATGGTCATGAACTTCGCATGGCAGGAGGAGCGCGCCTTCGAGGACGTCTCGGCCGCCCCGGCCGGGTTCGACTGGGCGGACTCGATGGACGCGACGAGGCGCGCCTGCGGCAACGACACCCCGTATCGGGGCAAGCCGGCGAGGACCTTCAAGCATTTCGTCATGTCGCCCGATCCTCAAGACGGCTTGACCGCAGACCAGGTGGCGGAGCTCGCGAGCGCCTGGGCGCTCAGGCACTTCGCCGACTTCGAGGCGGCGATTGTCCTGCACGACGACAACGAGCGCAGGATCCCCCACGCCCACATCGTCGTCAACAACACCAACCTCGCCACCGAACGCAGGCTGCAGACCCCCGACCCGCTGGAGCTCAACCGCAGCCTTCAGGATCTCGCAGAGGAACGCGGATATCGCTTCATGCGCAACGACACCGTGAGGGAGGAGGACGAGGGGCAGACGCGCAAGGCGACGCCCGCGACGCTGCAGAGCGTATACATGCGGCGCGCCGAGCGGGAGATCCAGAAAGAGGGTGGCTACTCGTGGGTCGCAGACATCCGCAACCGGGTCACGGTGGCCAAGGCGCTCGCCCGCAACGAGGACGAGTTCATGGCCGTGCTCGAGGCGCTCGAAGTGGATGTTTCGCAGAACTCGGAGAAGTCGTGGCGACGTGACTGGATCTACTCGCTTTCAGACCACCCCACCTGGCGCATCGGAGGCGAGAAGCTGGGGCTCTCCTTCGGCCAGGAGGCGCTCAGGCGGCGCTTCGACAGGATCGCCGCCTGGCACCCAGCCCCGGCGGCATCCCGACGGATACTCTCCGAAGCCGAAAGCGCCATCGAGCTGAACGACCTGTCGGAGCTGGAACGTCTCGCCGGCGCGATAGAGGCGTTCATGTCCGCGAACGCGCACAGCCTGGCAGACCTCGACAGGAGGATCGAAAGGCTCGAAGGCCGCGCCGACGGCGATTCCGCCGAACGGGCGGAAGCGCTGCGCGAGGTGCGCGCATACGCGGCGGCGAACAGGCTCCTGCCCGAAACCGCGCAGACAAGGCGGCAAAGGCAGCCGCAGGGCGAGGAAGCGCCCGTCAGGCGCGGCGACGCGAAACCGCGTAGCCGCGAGACGCAGGCACAGCAGGAACGGCGGCGAGAAAGGAGGGAGCTCCGATGAGGGTGGAGGTCGCCTACCGCGGGCGCATCGAGGCGTTCGACACCGACCGTTTCACCGAGGCGCAGCCGTTCTCGGGCAAGAGCATGCTCGCCGATCTCACGCTCGACTACGCAGACGTCGAGAAGAAGGGCCTCTGGCTCACGGCGCACTGCTACGCCGCGAACGAGGCCTACCGGACAGACGGCGGAGAGGCCCCCGAGGCGAGGCGCGAGAAGGGCTGGAGGTTCCAGCTCGCCACCCCGAGAGAGGCCGCCGGAATCGAGAGCGTCACCCTGGACGGCTCGACGGTGCTCGCGAGGCTCTTCGGCGAGCTCGTGGACGTCGCCAGGGTAGATCGCGCTTGCGCCCTCTTCGTCGGGCCCGGAGGGTCGCTCGCCAGCCGCATCGTGAGGCTGAGCGGCTACCTGGCGAACGACGACGAGAGGCTGGCGGCAAGCCAGGCGCTCATGGCGGAGGCGGTCGGCGTCACTCCGCTTACACTCGAAAGGGCGGTCGAGGCCGAAGCGGCACAGGAGGTGCCAGCAGACGACATGGAAGACGATTGGATGGAAGGATTCGGAAATGATTAAAGCGGTGTTCAGGGGAATCGGGGCGTTCGTCCGCTGGATGTTCAAGGCGGTGTTCCGGTTCATGTAGGCAAGGCGCACCTTCCAATCGCCGTTTCACGCGCAATTGCATGCGAAAAGAAGGATAATTGAGAAACGGCGCGCATTCCGTCCCTCGAGACCGATCCCTATCCAAGCACGAAAGATCGAAGCTATGAACGAAATCGCAGAAGATAATAAAAGAAAGCCCAAGCTCACCGTCGAGGAGCAGATAGAGCACCTGAAGTCCAAGGGCGTGACCTTCGAGCTGTGCGACGAGGGAGAGGCCTCTCGCATCCTCTCCGAGCAGGACCACTACTTCCGCCTCGCGGCGTACCGCGTGCTCTTTCCCAAACGGGTGGGCGGCAAGCACGACGGCGAGTATGCCGAGCTCGACTTCGGGCAACTGGTCGACCTCGCGGGGATAGACCAGGAACTGCGCAGGTTCCTGCTGCCGCTCACACTCGACGTGGAGAACGCCGCCAAGACAAAACTCGTCGAGAAAATAACCGACAATCGCAACGAGGACGGCTACTCCGTCCTCGCCGACTACCTCACGCACCTCAACCACGCCGAGCGCAACAGGCGCGAAGGCGAGATCTCGCGCTTGGAGAACGACGCCTACCTCGGACCGCTCGTCGAGCGCTATCCGCTAGACGAGATGCCGGCATGGGTGTTCCTGGAGCTGTCGTCGTTCGGCGCGTTTGCCAGCTTCTACCTCTTCTGCGCAAACCGATGGGGCGATACGGAAATGAGAGATGACCATTACCTTCTCAGGCGAGCGAATTCGCTCAGGAACGCCGCTGCCCATTCGAGCGCCATCATCAACGGCTTGGGTATCTCCTCGGCCACGTCGACGAGATACCCCGCATCGGTCGCGAAAGCGCTCGGCGACGCAGGTGTCTCGAAGCGCCTGAGACGATCCAAGATGCGCAATCCGCGAGTGCTCCAGACGACGGTGCTCGCCTATGCCTGCAACCGTTTCGTCACCCGAGAAAGGCAGGCGAGAGCATACGACGGATTCCTGGCATTTAGGCAACGTGCAGAGGAGAACTCGGATTGGTACAGGGGGAACACGACTATCATCTCGGCATACGACTTTCTGTCAAAGGTCTTCCAGGCATGGCTGAGCCAACGGTGATACTGGTAAATCCTATATGCTCGATTTGACAAACGGGCCGCAATCACGATAATTATAGCCAGACAGAAACCTTCGGGTTTGCGGGGCGGGATCGCGAAAGCGTTTCTGCCCTATTTTTTTGGGGTATGTAAATATACTGGTTGAGTTCGTTAAATCAGTGGTTGGTGATACCACTTACCAGATTTGTTGAACAATTGGTTGGCCATTAACCCAAATGAGGGACCTAGGTTGTAAAATACATGGTTGGGAATGTATTTTACGCAGAGAGGTCCGACCATGGCCGATAAGACCGCGTTCGACTACGTTAATGAGATATGGAGCATCGCGAACTACGTGCGCGACGTCATCCGCCCCGCCGACTACAACAAGCTCATCCTTCCCTTCGCTGTGCTGAGGCGCTTCGAGTGCGCCCTCGAGCCTACGCGGGCGGCCGTGAGCAGACAGGCCGCCAAGGGAGTCTGGGACGACGACGACCCGAAGTACTGCGCCCTCTCCGGCCACTGCTTCTACAACGTCACGAGCTTCACGCTCTCCAACCTCGGGGCGACGAAGACCTGTGACGCCCTCATGGCCTACATCAACGGCTTCTCCGTGAACGCCCGCGAGGTCCTGCAGCGCTTCGAGATGCGCCAGACCTGCGAGAAGCTTGATGAGAAGGGCATGCTCTACGAGGTGTGCACACGCTTCTCGGGCTTCGACCTCGGGCCCGAGACGGTCTCCGACCGCATGATGACCGACATCTACGAGCACCTCATCCAGCGATACGGCGAGGAGATCTCGCAGGACGCCGAGGACTTCATGACGCCGAAGGACGTGGCGAGGCTCGCCACGGCGCTCCTGTTCGCGAACGAGGACACGCTCCTCAACGCCGACAACGGCGACATCCGCACGCTCTACGACGGCAGCTGCGGCACCTGCGGCTTCATCTGCGACGCGCTCGACCAGCTCGACGAGTGGCACGACAAGGGGCACTTCAAGAGCCCAACCAAGATTGTCCCCTACGGCCAGGAGCTCGAGGACGCGACCTGGGCCATGGGCAAGGCCGCGCTCATGCTGCGCAATATCGCCGGGGGCTCGGGAGACGTGCTCGACCAGATGACCGACCTGTCGGCCGGCATCATGCTCGGCGACACCCTCGACGACGACAGGTTCGAGGGACGCACCTTCAACTACCAGCTCACGAACCGCCCTACGGCAAGGAGTGGAAGAAGGAGAAGGACGCCGTCCTCGAGGAGATGGGCCGTGGGTTCGATGGCAGGTTCGGCGCCGGCAAGCCCGACATCGACGACGGCAGCATGCTCTTCATGCAGAACGTCGCGGCGAAGATGGCCCCTCCCAAGGAGGGCGGCGGGAAGGCCGCCATCGTGCTCTCGGGCTCCCCGCTGTTCAACGGGGATGCCGGCAGCGGGCCATCGGGCATCCGCCGCTGGCTGTTCAGCGAGGACCTCGTCGACTGCATCGTGAAGCTGCCGACCGAGATCTTCTACCGCACGGGCATCGCAACCTACATCTGGGTGCTCAACAACCACAAGCCGGAGAACCGCAAGGGGTACGTGCAGCTCATCGACGCCTCGGAGGAGAAGACCGCCCTGCGCAAGAGCCAAGGGAACAAGCGCTACGAGATCGGCGAGGACCAGGCCGCGTGGATCGTGCGCACCTACGTAGACGGGCACGACCACGGCAGGTCGGTCATCGTCCCGGTCGAGAACTTCATGTACCGCAAGGTGACCACGCAGCGCCCGCTGCGCGTTGTCATTGAGCCCTCGGTCGATGGGCTGGATGCCCTCTTTACCCTCAGCAAGCCCATGGAGAAGCTGTCGGACGCGAGCCGCGCCGCCATTCGCTCCTGGGTTGAGAAGAACGAGGGCGCCTCGCTCACATACAGCGAGGTCCTGGCTGCGACCGAGAAGCTTCACAAAGCGATCGAAAAGCCCAAGCCACAGAAGGCCGCCCTCGCCGACGCCCTCGTCAAGGTCTTCGGACGTCGAGACCCGTCCGCGACTCCCGCAATCGATGCGAAGGGCAATCCGGTGTTCGACCCCGAGCTCAAGGACACGGAGAACGTTCCAATCGGCATGGAAATCAACGACTACATGGCGACCGAGGTGCTGCCCTACGCTCCCGACGCCGTGGTGGACGAGTCCGTAAAGGACGAGCCGAAGTACGACGCCAAGAGCGGGCTCACGGCCAACCCGCTCGGCGACGGCGGGGTTGGCGTCGTCGGAACGACCATCTCGTTCAACAGGTATTTCTACAAGTACGAGAAGCCTCGCGACCCGCAAGTCATCGCTAAGGAGATCCTCGAGCTCGAGGACGGCCTCGGCGAGCTCATGAGGGGGTTCCTGGCATGAGGGAGACGAAGGACAGTGGCGTTGACTGGATCGGCGAGGTGCCGGTCAACTGGGAAATCGTTCCGATAAAGGCGGATGTTTCAATTGGACATGGCTCCGACCCCACAACGCCTGGTGATATTCCGGTTTGGGGCAGCGGGGGCGAACCCTTTAAAACCTGTGGCGAGCATAAGAATGGGCCAGCGGTGCTTCTTGGACGAAAGGGAACATTAGATTGCCCCCAACTTGTTACCGGGCTCTACTGGAACGTCGATACAGCTTTTGATGCGAAAATCACAAGTAAAAAGCTCTCACTGAAGTTCTTCTACTATGCTGCAACCTGTGTTGACATTAAGCCATATATGACCAACACGGCTAAGCCGAGTATGACTCAATTTGACTGGGACAATTCGAGAATCCCCCGCCCTCCACTTGCGGAGCAGCGACGAATCATCTCATACCTCGATGAGCGCTGCGCGGCCATCGACGAGGATGTCGCGAAGCGTCGCGATGTCATCGGGAAGCTCAAGGAATACAAGAAGTCACTCATTGCGCATGCCGTGACGAAGGGCCTCGACCCGAACACAGAGATGAAGGACAGCGGAGTCGACTGGATCGGCGAGGTGCCGGCGAATTGGCGTCTAACGAAAATCGGACAGGTCTATGACCTGCGCAACACGAAAGTCAGCGATTGCGATTACGAGCCATTGTCCGTAACCATGCAAGGCATCGTTCCTCAACTTGATAGCGCTGCCAAGACCGATGCGCATGACGATAGGAAGTTGGTTATGGAGGGAGACTTCGTAATCAACAGCAGGTCAGATAGACGTGGATCATGCGGAATAGCAAGACAAGATGGCTCCGTATCCCTTATCAATACGGTACTTATCCCCCGAGAACATATGGAGCCACGCTTCTATGACTGGTTGTTTCACACGACCCTATTTGCTGATGAGTTTTATAAGAACGGTCACGGAATAGTAGACGACCTTTGGACCACAAAATGGGCAGAGATGAAGGGCATCACCATAGTTGAACCCCCATTTGAAACGCAAATAACCGTCGCGAACTACCTCGACGAGCGCTGCGCGGCCATCGACGAGGCAATCGCCCGCCAGGAGCAGCTCATCGAGAAGCTCGGCGAGTACCGCAAGTCCGTCATCCACCACGCCGTGACCGGCAAAATCGACTGTATGGAGGCCTAACCATGACAAAGGTCGATATGCATATCCCAGGCAAATCCGATCTCGACGTCAGTTTCGACGGCAGCCGGAAGATCCATCAGGAGGCGCCGTTCGAGCGCTACATATCTCGCAAGGTCGCAGGGCTGGAGCATTCGGGCTGGGCCCTCTCACCTGACGATACGGGGTTCGACCCGAACGACGCACTCGTGTTCGACGACTTCGTCGCCTGGCTCGAGGCCACCGCGCCGGAGAAGCTCGACAAGATGCGCCGAGAGAAGGGCGCCCGCTGGGCCGACCAGCTGAAGCGCGCCCTGGTGAAGAGTCTCGAGAGGAACGGCACCGTCCTCACGCTGCGCAAGGGCTTCCAGATGGCGGGCTATCAGACCATCGAGTGCATGGCGGGCTACCCGGACGACGAGCGCGTGCCCGGGGCGAGGGAGCGCTACGACGCCAACATCCTGCGCTTCATGCACCAGGTCCACTACCAGACCGCCGGGAGCAAGTCTCTCGACTTCGTCCTGTTCGTCAACGGCATCCCCGTCGCCACCGGCGAGGTCAAGACCGAGCTCACCCAGACCGTGCGTGACGCCATCGACGAGTACGCCGACGAGCGTAAGCCGGTGGAGCCCGACGGCGGCAGGAAGAACCCGCTGCTCATGTACAAGAGGGGCGCCGTGGTCCACTTCGCCGTCTCCGAGGACGAGGTCTGGATGTGCACGAACCTCGGCCCCTTCCCGAGCAAGTCGGCGAGGCCCCGCTTCCTCCCGTTCAACCTGGGACGCGACGGCGGGGCGGGCAACCCGGACGCGCCGGAGGGCGAGTACAGGACCCACTACCTCTGGGACACCATCCTCCAGCGCGACAACTGGCTGTCCATCTTCGACCGCTTCGTCTTCGAGGAGGTCGAGGACAGGCAGGACGCGAGCGGCCGGTGGCGCAGACAGGCGACCCAGATCTTCCCCCGCTACCACCAGTTCGACGCCGAGAGGAAGGTCCTGGCCGACGCGCGCGAGCACGGGGCGGGGCGCCGCTACCTCATCGAGCACTCGGCCGGCTCCGGCAAGACCGAGACCATCTCATGGGCTGCGCACGACCTCGCGAGGCTCCGCCGCGCGGACGGCGAGAAGATGTTCTCGAGCGTCGTGGTGGTCACCGACAGGCTGTCGCTCGACCAGAACATAAAGAAGACCATCTCCCAGCTCTCCAAGGTGACGGGACAGGTCGTCATGATCGGCCGCGACGAGAGGGGCAACGCCGTCTCGGACGGCTCAAAGAGCTCCCAGCTCGTCGAGGCCCTGCGCCAGAAGAGGGAGATCGTCGTGGTCACCATCCAGACGTTCCTCTACGCCTGGCCGGACATCGCGGTGCTGCCCGAGCTCGACGGCGCCGGCTTCGCGGTGATCGTCGACGAGGCGCACAGCTCCCAGGAGGGCAGCTCGGCGGCGTCCCTCAAGACCGCCTTCAACGCGGCGGCGGACAAGCTGAAGTTCGAGAGGATGCTCGACTTCGACGACGACTCGGGCGACGACGGGTCGGTCATGGACGCCTACTTCGCCCAGATGCAGGCGAGCAACCTCATGCCGCCGAACGTCTCCTTCCTCGCGTTCACCGCGACCCCCAAGGCCGAGACCAAGACCCTCTTCGGCACGCCGACGGGCGAGGAGGACGAGGACGGCAACCCGGTCATGGGCAGCTTCCACCTCTACCCGATGCGGCAGGCGATCGAGGAGGGCTACATCATCGACCCGCTCTCGGGATACGTGCCCTTGAAGACCCTCACGAGAATCGAGGACGAGTCCGAGGACGCCGACGGGAGACTCGTCGACGAGCGCCGCGCCAGGAGGAAGATCGCCAAGTGGCGCTCGCTCCACCCGACGAACGTCATGGAGAAGGCCAAGTGGATCATCGACCACTTCGTCGACAACGTGGCGCCGCTCCTGAACGGCGAGGCCAAGGCCATGATCGTCACCTCCGGGCGTCCCGAGGTCGTGCGCTACAAGTACGCGATAGAGGCGTACCTCCGCGCCCGCCCGGACCTCGACCCCGCCAAGGTCGAGCCGAGGCTGCGCTTCAAGGTGCCCGGCGAGCCGCTCGTCGCCTTCTCCCAGAAGGTCCTGGGCGACAGGTGCGTCCTGCCCGAGGACGAGTACCTCGAGGACAACCCGTTCGCCCTCATCGAGCGCGGATACGAGTACACCGAGGCCAACATGAACCCGACCGGGCAGGGCCCGGTCGAGAGGGCGTTCGACCGCCCCGAGAGCAGGCTGCTCATCGTGGCCAACAAGTTCCAGACCGGGTTCGACCAGAAGAAGCTAGTCGCCCTCTACGTCGACAAGCCGCTCGGCAACGCCATCGAGATCGTGCAGACCTACTCGCGCGTCAACAGGACGTGCTCCGGCAAGGACAGGGTCTTCGTCGTCGACTTCGTGAACGACCCCGAGACGGTTCTCGCCGCCTTCAAGACCTACGACAAGGGCGCGACGATGAGCGCGGCCCAGGACCCGAACGTCGTCTACGACCTGAAGGACGCCCTCGACGCGGCCGACGTGTTCGCGACGCGAGACGTCGAGGGGTTCAAGGAGGCGCTCTACAGGTCCAAGGGCCTCGCAGCCGGCGGGGAGAGCGATGCCTACAGGACCGCCCTCTACTCCGCCGTCTCCGGGCCCGCCGAGATCTTCCGCGAGAGGTTCGCGGCGGCCAGGGACTCCTACGAGACTTGGCTGGAGTGCGCCAACCGGGCGGAGGCGGCCGGCGAGGCCGAGGAGGCGGAGAGGGCCAAGAGGAGCGCGGACGAGGCGGCGGGACGCGTCGCGGAGCTGATGACCTTCAGGAAGAAGCTCTCCAAGTACTGCTCCGCCTACACGTTCCTGTCCCAGGCGCTCGACTTCGGCGACCCCGACCTCGAGGTGTTCTACAGCTTCGCAAAGCTGCTCGGCCACAGGATCGCGGGCACCTCGCTCGACGACGTCGACGTGCGCGGCCTCGTGCTCCGGGACTTCCGCATATCGGCCCAGAAGGTCCCCGAGGGGGTCGAGGGCGGCGAGCTCATGCCGATGGGCGCGGGCGGCTCAGGCGCCGCTCCCAAGCGCGACACCATGGCGAGGATCGTGGAGAGGCTGAACCGCACGTGGGGCGACGAGGGCGACCCCCTCGTGAAGGCCCGAGCCGTCAATGCGGTCTCCGACGCCGTGGCGGCAGACCCCGTGACCAACACGCAGATCACGAACACGAGCAACACGAAGGAGGCTGTCCTCGCGGACGGGCGCCTGCGCAACATCGTCATCAGGGCCCTCATGTCGATGATGAGCAACGAGCTGGGAGACCTCGCCGAGCAGGCGCTCGACGACCCGCAGGCGATCGAGCCCCTGGCCGACCAGGTGTACGACCTCATCTCGCAGGGGAAGCGCTACGACATCGCCGAGCTCGCCTCCTACCTCTCGAAGGGGGAATAGATGGGCGCGGCGGGCTACGTCGAGGAGCTGCTCGGCGTCCGGGGCTGCGAGCTCATCGGCAGTGCGACCAAGGTCGATTGCGGCAGGAGGCTCCAGCAGTTCGACCTGAGATACCGCGGGCCCGTCCCCGCATCGTGCCCCGAGTGCGGCGGGACGCTGCACAGCCACGGCGCGAGGACCGTCGGCGTTGTGTCGACGCCACACTTGGGCATCCCGACGAGGCTCGAGATAGGGTTCCCGCGGATGCGATGCCCGGAGTGCGGCTACGTGTGGCGCCCGGCGATAGGCGGGGTCGACGCGGGTCACCGAATGACGGAGGCGGCATACGCCGACATCGCCCAGCGCTCACTCAGGCTCACCTTCCGCGAGGTCGCCGAGGAGTACCCGCTCTCGCACGTCACCGTGAAGAACGTCTTCGAGGACTACGTCCGCGAGAACGCCTCGAGGCTTCGCTTCAAGGTGCCGGCGTTCCTGGGCATAGACGAGAAGAACCTCAAGAGGGTCGGCATGGTGACCGTGATCACCGACCTCGAGCACAGGACGGTCTTCGACATGGTGCCCGGCAGGACGCAGTCCGACCTCGACGCCTATTTCTCCTCGTTGGAGGGCCTCGAGCGCGTACGATGGGTCTCGAGCGACATGTACCGGCCGTTCTGGAGGAGCATAGCCAAGTACACCCCGAACGCGACATGGGTCATCGACCACTTCCATGTCGTGAGGGGAGCCAACGAGGCCTTAGACGCGGTCCGCAAGGGCCTCCAGGGAGCCCTCGACAGGAAGGGCCGCCTTGAGCTAAAGAAGGGCCTCGCCTACGCCCTCAGGAAGCGGACACGCGACCTCAGCCCCTACGAGGCGTCGGCCCTAAGGGCGCTACGGGAAGACCCCTCCTACTCGACGCTGATGACCGCGTACGACCTCAAGGAGGACTTCTTCGGCATTTACGACGACCATCCGTCCTCACGCGAGGAGGCTGAGGCGGCGTTCGACGCCTGGATTCGGGAAATTCCCGATGGCAGGGAGTTCGATCCGTTCAGAGCCCTTGCTCGGACCGTCCAGAACCACCGCGAGTTCATCTTCAACTACTGGGAATGCCCCAGCCGCATCTCGAACGGCTACACCGAGTGCGCGAACCGGCTCATCAACGAAACGGACATGAGAGGGCGCGGATACTCGTTCGAGACGCTTCGGGCAAGGACCCTCTACCGCAGGCAGAACCTCGACCGCATCATCGCGAGCAACGGGCTCACGATCGGCCCTCGCATCGATGCTCCCGGCCCGCTCTTCGTGACCGAGCCCGACCGCGAGGACGAGGCCGTGGACGAGTTCATAGACCCGAGGTCGGGAGTGAAGGTCGACGCAACGACTGGGGAGGTCCATTAATGGGGAGCATATTCACCGAGCATGTATTTCCTAGATACGTGGGGCGTCAAGTGATGAAGCCCCAGATGAACGGCTTTAACGACCCCACCCTGAGGGATTTCTCCCTGCTCGACTCATCCGTCTTGATGAAGGAAAAACTCAAGGGCGAGATGTTCGAGGAGGAGTTCATCCGCTCGTTCCTCAACGCCGCGAAGGAACTGGCGGCCGCCGGAAGAAGGGCCATCGACCGACCTGGGATGTACGTGATGCTGAAGCACTCCTATGCGATCCCGGTCCTGTTCCTCACGAGACACTGCATGGAACTAGCTATCAAGAGGGTGATTAGGAAGTGCGGAGTCGAGCCCAAGAGAGAGCACAGCCTCACGAAGCTGTGGAGCTCACTGCTCTCGAGGTTCCCAGGGCAGAGGTGCCGTGAGGACAACAGGGCCATCAAAAATATGGGCGCATTCGTAGAGGCCGTAGCCGACATCGACGACAACGGCATCAGTCTTCGCTATCCGCAGGACAGTTCAGGAAGGCTCACGCAGGATAGGCCGCTCTTCGTGAATGACGAGGAAGTCGCCTCATATCTAGAGAAGTTCGTAGAGCAACTAGAGCTGATTGACTTCGACATGATACATAGAGACGTTAAATAAGTGGTTGGATTATTGCAGCTCCAGCTGTTAGAAAGATGGTTGGATGAGTTGATTTAGACTCAACAGCAACCAACCAGAGATTTACCAATTTCCAACCACTTGTTTTACATACCCTTTTTTTGCCGAAAGCAGCCTAGGGTTCCCGCTTGCCCTCGGCGAGCATTTCCTCACGTTCGCTCATGGCGCCCACCCGAATGCAGGCGTACCCCACGATCGCGCACGCCATCATCGCCATGCCGATGAAGAAGCATATGGTCGATTGCATCACACCACCTCCTCCCGCGCATACACTATCGTCCTCTCGTGCCCGTTCCACCTGCCGTAGCTGCAGGTGCAGAACGCCTTGACGCTATCCGCCTCAACGTCGACGTCGAGCACGACGTCCGCTTCGGCCAGCAGCCTCTCGAGCCAAAAGCCGAGCTCTCCGTCGTCGGCGAACTCCAGGCGCTTGTGCTCAGCGTTCGAATCCACGACGTCCGCCGCGATGACATTCAGGCGAATGTCCCTCTCGGGTGTCTGCAGGAGAATCTCCTGATGCTCCTGCGCGAACCCCCTGTCCGAGTAGTTCGCGAATGCCGAGAACATGCTGCCGTCGTTCATGTGGTGGCCGAACATGAGAGCGAGCGGGCTGTCGATTCCCCGCCCCGCGCAGCCGGCGTCGAGGTAGGGGCATCCGTAGGGGTTCCAGCCGCGGTAGACGTCGTGGTCGAGGTAGAAGGTCGGATCGTCGGCGCTCGCCTGTACCACCGGATAGTCAATATCAGTCCCCGGGACGCTCACCCACGCCACGATGTCGGGGTTCACCGACAGCCAGAATTCCCAGTCGACCGTCGGGGCGCCATCGGATGCCGCATCGCTTCCCGAAGCATCTGCCAAGATAGGAGAGGGGTCTACATCTGCCGCCCTGTCATGGATGCTGAAGAGCCACAACCCCAACGCCGCAGCACCGACCAGCGCTGTCACCGCCACCATGATTGCAAATCGCTGCTTGATATTTGTGCTCACTTGAACCTCCAGGAAGACGGGCGGGGAGGCTCATCGCCGCCCCGCCCTCTTCGATCGACCGGGACCCGGCTACTTCTCGGGACCCTCGTCAGTGGATCCCTCGCCAACTGATGCGTTTCGACGGATGCGGCCGCGAAGCGCGTATGCGCCCGCAGCGCCGCCGCAGAGGATCAAGGCGCTGATCAGAACCCATACGGGAAGCAGGTCGCCTCCCGTCTTGTCGTAGGGGGTGCCGAGAGTCTCGGGGTTGTCGACGACCACGGTCTGCCCCTCGTCCTCGAGGTCCTGATGTACCGCGATGACGTTCCCGTTCACGTCGAGCACCTCCTCGAACGCCACGAGGGAGGCGCCCTCCTCGAGCTGGAAAGCATCGAACTCGAAGGTGATCTCTACGGTTCCCTCAGAACTTTCCGCCACGAACTCCGCGGTTGAGGTCACCGGATTGCCTTCCGAGTCCTCAAGGGGCATGCCAGTCGCCTTGTCCATGATGGTGCCGTGGGCAGTATAGGTTTCTCCTGCGACGAGCCCCTTGTACTCGACGGTATCCACGACGGTGACCGTCCCGTTCTCGACCATGTGGTCGCCGTCGGCGGCGTCGACGAGCGTGGTGCCGATCTCGACGACCGTGACGGACTGGCCCTCGTCCTCGATATCCTCGTGCACCGCGAGGACGGTGCCTTCGGCGTCGAGCAGCTTCTCGAACACCACCAGGCGGTGACCGCCGAGGCCGGAGGAATCGAATGAGAGCTCTACCGTCTGGGTACCCTCGGCAGCTTCGGGCGTGAACTCGACGGTCGCGGCCACGTCAGTCGCGAGAAGCCCCTCGCCGCTTTTCAGCGGCTCGCCCGTCTCGGCATCCATCAGCGTCGCCTCGAGCGTATAAGAGCCTCCAGGGGTCAGACCCTCGAAGGCCACCTCGTCAGCGATGATGACCTCGGAGCCCGTCACGAGCTTGTCGCCGTCGGCGGCGTCGGCCGCCGTGGTGCCGATGTCGACGAAATGGACCGTCTGGCCCTCGTCCTCGATATCTGCGTGGACTGCTACCTCGATGCTATCCTTCACGAGGCTCTCGAAGGCCACGACGTCCTCGCCCGCGAGCAGGCTCGCGTCGAAGGTGAACTCGATGTCCACCGACCCGTTCGTGTTGTTCGCCGTGAACTCCTTGGTGGCGGTCACGGGATTGCCCTCGGCGTCGAGCAGCGGCTCGCCGGTGGACTTGACCATGAGCGTGCCCGTGAGGGTGTACGTGCCTCCGAACTCGAGGTTCTCGTAGTAGACGGTATCCACAATCGTCGTCTGCTCGTTTGCCTGGGCGATCTGGTCACCGTCGGCCACTTCGGTTGCCCGCGTTCCGATCCTCGGCCCCTCCTGGTCGTCGAGCGTCATCCAGACGGCCTCCGCCACGCCGGAGTCGCGCTCGATCCAGAAGGCCTTGGTCACGAGCTCGTAGCCCTCGTTCGCCTCGCAGGGAAGCTCCTCGAGCGTGTACTGGCCGTACGGCAGCGCGCCGAGCGCGTCGTTGGCGGGAGCCGACGAGCCGTCCTCGCCCAGCCCGAACCAGATGCCCGCCGACGGGTCCATCATACCGGCCGTGATGCGGTCGGCTTCGAGCAGGACGTCGTTTCCGTTGGTGTTGGCGGTGTGCCTGTTCCAGCTCGCCTCGGTCGAAGCCTGGCCGTTGCGGTCGGTGACCAGCACGTGCGTCTCGCCGGTCGCCACGTTGGAGATGGCGAAGGGAACCTGCAGGCTCGCGTTGGTGTCCTCGGCCTTCTTGGAGAGCTTGAGGTCGTTGCGGACGACCTGGTTGTAGAAGGTGAGCTCGCCGCCTTCCGCGTCCGCCGTCACGACAAGGCCGTCGGTCCGGATCTCGAAGGTCTTCGGCTCGCCGTCGGTGAGCAGGTAGGAGTCGTTGGTCGCGGTCTCCTGGATGGTGTAGGTGCCGTAGGGCAGCGCGTCGGGCGCGGTCTTCGCGATGTAGGAGCCGATTTCCTCGTCCCACTCGGTCTCGATGGCGGCGACGACCTCGCCCGGCTCGTACCAGGCATCGCCTACGAGGACCTTGTTCTCGGAGGCGTTCGTTATGGCGAACTCGATGCCGGAGAGCGTCGTGCCGACGCCTTCTGCTGCATGCCCGTTCCCGCCGACCGCCTCGGACTCGCCGAGCTCCGCGTCGGCCTTGGTCACCTGCACGCCGCCGCGTATCGCGTCGTCATGCACGGGGTCGCCGGAAAGGTCGACGACCTGGCCGTCGCCCTCGATGGCGAACCCGAGCTCGCCTTCCCAGGGAAGGTAGCCTTCCGGAGCGTTCGCCTCAACGATGCGGTAGGTGCCGCACGGCAGCGCGTCGCTCGCGGTCTGCGCGGTGTAGGCCGAGCCGTCCCAGGAGGTGGAGATGGTCATGACCGTCTCGCCGTCTGCGTAGCTGTGGCCGTTCACGTAGGAGTTCATCCCCGATGCGTTGACGATGGCGAACTCGGCGCCCTCGAGCGAGGCGTCGCCCTGCTCGCCTGCGCCGGCTTGCGCATCGACCTTGGCGATCTTCACGCCGCCGCGCTCCCACGTGAAGCTGGCGAGCGTCTGGGCGTCTGATCCCGCATGGATCCTGATGGCCGAGAATCCCGTGGAGACCTCGTTCGCACGTGCGTTGACCTGGCTCCACACGTCGCCCGCGATCTCGCGCTCCGCCCAGGAGGCGAACTCGGCGCTCGTGCCGTAGGTCGCCTCGGCGGCAGATCCCAGGTTGGCGTACGAGAGCAGGATGTGGCTCGCCACGCGGTACTTGTCCTCGTCCATGCCGCTTCCGTCGTACCAGGAGCTGGGCCACATGGACGCGTCGAAGCCGGGTGCCCCATAGGAGAACCACATGGCCGCCGCCAGATCTCCCGCCTCACTCGTCGGATAGGTTCCCGCATCGGGCGTGGAGCGCGACGGCTCGATGCAGTAGGCGTCGTTGCCGTTGGCGCTCATCTGGGTCGTCTCGTATCCGGCATAGGGGATGCTCTTGCCGATCGAGACGTTCACGTTCCCGGAGGCATATGCCTTGGTCGGGACGATGGCGACGGACAGCACGAGCGCCATCGCCATGGCGACCCGCACGATTTTCGAGGAGGTTATCCTCTCCATCGTCTTCTCTTTCATTTCTCGCGCACCTCCTCCTACATCGCGATGCTCTCGCGGCTCTGGGCGGCGCGCCTATCGCCGTTTCCCAGGCGCTCCGAGCCCTCGCGCGCGCCGCGCGCCTTCTCGGAGAGGCTCTGCAGGTACTCGCTGCGGTTGCGGTCGAGCGCCTCCTTGATCTGCGCCGGCATGACGCGCACGATGTCCTTGGCGGGCTTTCCTCGCTCGTCGAGCACCGGCTGGCCGTCCTCGTCGAGCACGCTTTTCTTGAGCCACACCTCGCGATCCGTCAGAAGCGGGATGTCGCGGTAGTTCTCGCCGCGGTAGCGGGATTCGTTTACGAACATCGGGCTGAACTGGTAGTAGCTCACGTCAACCCCGTCGACCACCGTGCCCTTCGGCAGCGTCACGGAGTTGAAGGTGCGTACCTCTCCGGTCTCCCGGTCGGTGTACTCGATGTCGGTCCGCACGAAGTTCTTGTGGAGCGTGAGGTAGGTGTTCTTCTTCTCAGGCATTCCATGCCCCTTTCTTTGCATCCTCGCAGGCGGTTGTCGATGTGGAAGCCCGCCTGCCTGTCCGTACCGTCGAAAGCCCCTCAGCCGTCCAAGGCGATCACCCCCTTTCAGAGATCCTTCCGACAAGATCAAACCCCGGATACGATGTCGCGCGCCCAAGCGCCGCTCTTGACGAGCGACAGGATCAAAAGCACGCACATCGCCAGGTACTGGAGCGCGTAGGTGAGCCCGGTCGCGATGCCGTCGATGGGGGTTCCCGTCGAGGTGCTCGCCCCGGTGAGCCCGCCCAGGATGAGCGGGAAGGCGACGAGCAGGATCAGGATGATGAGCCCCGCCAGGCACACCGCGGTGAAGTTCTTCAGGTAGCCGATGCCTATCTGGCGCGTGTCGTCGAGCGCCATGAGCGAGAGCGGGATCGGGCCGAACGCCGCCATGACGTAGAGCTGGATGGCGCGCGCCCAGCACACGACGAGCGCCACGATGTAGGCCCCGAGCACCACGACCCAGCTGATGACGGATACCAGGAGCAGCGCGATGAGGGCCGGAACGTCGTCGTCTTCGGTCACCACGCTCACGGCAGAGAGGTCCATCGCGCCGCCCGCGCCGAAAAGCGCCATCGTGCGGTCGATGGCGAGCCCCACCACCGAGTAGATCGCCTCCATGAGCTCGAAGCTGTTCTGTATGAGGAACAGGAACACCGCGAAGAAGACCAGCAGGAAGACGACCTCCTTCACGCCGGGGAAGGAGGCGTTGCCGTCCATGCGCTGGCTTATCTGGATGAGCTTCACCGTGAACACCAGCCCGAGCACCCCGCATCCGATGGGAAGCACTGCGGCGTCCCAGACCCCTCGCGCGATGTCGTACATGGAGACATCTCCTGCGGTCGTGAGCATCTGCGAGAAGTCCGCGCCGATGATGCCCTCGTAGCCGATGCTCGAGAGCACCGCCACCTGGTTGGTGAACATCCAATTGCACGCATCCCGCAGAAGCCCGGCGAGCCATGCGTTCACGTCGTCGGCGATGCTCGCGTAGGCGGGAGACGCCGGGACGAGCATGAGCGTCGCGAAGAGCAAGGTGGAGGCGAACGCGATGCGGAAGCGCCTGTCTGAGATCATCGTCGCCACCCGCCTCATAGCGCGCTCAGCTCCCCGCTCGCGCGGTCTAGGGAGAGCTGAACGATCGTCGATGCTGCGTCGTTCAGGTGGAAGGACGTTGTGAGGACGTCCTCGTTGCAGTCGATGTAGACCTCGCCGTCCCAGGTGGCGAGCGTCGCCGTCGGGGATGCGATCGACGCCCTCTGCGCGATGGCGGAGGCGATCTCGGGATCCTCGGCATCGAGGAGGTCGTTTAGCTCAGAGGGGTGCGCGGCAAGCTCGAGCCCGGCATCGGAGCCTTCGGCGATGAGGTAGTTCTTCGACAGCGAGAACGCGTCGCAGGAGATGCTCTTTCGGCCTCCCGCATCGCTTATGGAGAGCAGTGTCTGGGAGGCGGCCTCACCCGCCGAGCGCGTGAAGGATATCTGCGCCGAGACGCCAGCGTCGGCGGACTCCTCTGAGAGCACCTCGTAGTACATCACCTGCACCCCGGCCTCTCCAGACTCGACGATCGTCGAGTCGGAAAGCGTGAGCGTGCACGCTCCGTCCTCGCTTTCCCAGGTGGTGCCCGCATAGCCCGCGAGCGACTCGTCCGCCTTCTCTATCTTCTGGCTTCGCTCCTCTACGGGAACGACGGCCTCGGGTTCGCTCGGCTCTATCGCGCAACGCGCGAGCCCTGCCCCTATCAGGATCGCTGCGGCGCCCGCGGCGCATATGGCCATCAGTTTCGTCTTCTTGTCCATCTTCTTGCTCCTTGTCTATCGATACGACAGGGCGCAGGTGAAGCTCGAGATCCCGCTTGCGATCTTCACGACCTCGCCCCGATGGGGCGCGTGGATGTAGCGGTCGCCCCCTATGTAGATGCCGACATGCCCCATGCGGTAGAGGATGTCGCCGGGCTGCGCCTCCGAGAGCGCGATCTTCTTTCCCTGCGCGTACTGGGCCTCGGTGTTGCGCGGTATCGAGATGCCGGCCTGCTTGTAGCAATACTGGGTGAGCCCGCTACAGTCCAGGCCGACGCCCGGGGTCGTCCCGCCCCACACGTAGGGGACACCGAGCTGGCTGTAGGCGGCGGAGACGATCGCATCTGCCAGGACCGCCCCGGACCTGAAGTCCTCCAGGCTCATGCCGTCGAAACGGTAGAGGTTGTAGGTCTCCATGGTGGATTTCAGGCTCTCGACGTAGCTCGAGCTCGTCGCCCATCCCGCGTCCTTGAGCCCCTCGGCCATCTTGTCCGAGTCGTGGTTCGCAATCGCCTCGCGTATGAGCGCGTTTGACGCGTAGCGATCGGCCTGCAGGAAGACGCGGCTGCGGAAGCGGATGCACTCCGCGTCGCCGACGAAGCTGATGAAGTCCGCCGTGATGGTGACCTGCTCGCCGCCGTACTCCTCGCCGGTCCTCCACGAGCTCTTCCCCGCGACCTCCTCGCACAGCGCATACGAGCTCGACCACTTCATGCCGAACAGGTTGTGGTCCTGCGTGGCGAGCCCCGAGAGGTGGTCGCCCTGCCCCGACTCGACGATGATCTGCGCGATCGTGCATCCTGCGGGGTGCCCGTACTCCTCCTGACACGCGAGCGCCTCCTCGACCATCTCGTAGGTGATGTAGGGCGGCAGCCCCTCGAGGGAGGCTTTGGACGCCTCGTTTTCCCAGAACCCGAAAAGGGCGCTCACGATCTGGGAGATTGCGAGCACGGCGAGCAAAAACGCCATGATCGCCGCGAGCACGCCCGCCACGGGGACAGCAACCGACGAGCCCGCGCTCACGACCGCGCCCTTGCCGCCGGCGGATGCCGCAGCCTTCGCAGCCCCGGCAGATGCCTGGCTGACGGCCGCATGCCGGGCCTTCGCGGCAGCGCCTTGACCGAAGGCCCCCGCCTTGGCATGCTTTGCGGCCCCTTTCAGCGGGCCTTTAGGCTTCGAGGCGGCAGTAGCCTTCTTGGAGGCGGAATGCCGTGCGATGACGGAGCGTGCGCCGCGGAAGGTGTTGCTCGCCTGTCCGATGCCGGAGAGCTCCTCGGAGTCGTCCGCCTCGGACGCGGCGGCATCGGCGATCGCGCGCTTGAGGTTCCCCTTGGCCTGGGCGGCGAGGCGGGATTTCACCTTCGGCCTGCCCGCACCGACAGGGGAGGGTTCGGCGAAGTCCGCCCTGCCCCGCCCCGGAGATTCGCCCTTCGATGAGAGCACCTCGCCCGCGCGCTCGGTCGATCCTTTCACGATCCCCGCCGAGATGGCGTCTGGCCGGTCGTCCATCCCGAGCGCACGCGCCTGCTCGCGGCTTGCCGCCTCGAGCCGTGCCGATCCGTCCGAGTATGTCGCCGCGCTCTCAGGCATCGCCGCCCTCCCGGGCCCGCGCGAACGCCTGGGCGCGCTTTATCTGGGCGATCTCCTCGGGCTTGGTGTTGAACAGGTCGTAGAGCGCGCCCTTCGGGAAGTCGTCCTTGAGCGGCACGCGCACGCCTCCCGCCACCAGGAGGCCCTCGCCGGCCTTGATCGAGTCGTCGATGTAGCCCTCCTCCTGGGCCGAGAGGGCCAGCAGGTCGACCCAGCTCTTGCGGTCGAGGTGGCTCTGCTTGTGCAGGAGCACGAAATCCGAGTTCAGCACCATGTTGCGGGCGTCCTCGTGCTCGAGCATGTAGGTCGAGTTCTGCGTGATGCCCGTGCAGATCAGGTTGAACTTGCGGCCCTCCGCCCAGAACTTGGAGAAGTAGCTGATGATCGCCGGGTGCCCGAAGAGGCTCTGCACCTCGTCGATGTAGAGCCAGGTGGTCACGCCGCGCTCGAAGTTCGCGTACATGCGGTTGCGCACCGCTTCCAGCGCCGTGAGCATGCCGAAGACCCTCATGTTCTGCGAGAGGTCCTTGAAGTCGACGTTGGTGATGCGGTTGGTGAAACCCACGTTGCTCTGGTGGTTGAAGAACGAAAGCGCCCCCTTCACGTAGCGCTCGTAGCGAAGCGCGATGTCGCGCGCCTCGGGCTCCTCCTGCTCGAGCAGCAGCTCGTAGAAGTCGCCGAGGACGGGCAGGCGCCCCTTGCCCTCACAGCGCATGTAGGCAAGCTCCACGCAGCGGCTGATGATCGACTTGTCCGCCTCGGGCAGCCCCTCGCGCCCCTCTGCCATGGTCGCGCTCGAGAGTGCCAGTATCGCGTCGATCTTGAAGGCGAGCTGCGCCTGGTTGGCCTTGTCGGCGACGTCGGAGAGGTCGAAGGGGTTCATGAACGTGTCGGTGTCCGGCGAGAAGCGTATGCAGGTCCCGCCCGCGGGCTCCACGACCGGCGCGTACTCGCCCGCCGGGTCGAAGACGATCACCTCGTCGTCGGGATAGGCCAGGATAGTGTTCATGATCTCGCGCTTGACGCTGAAGCTCTTGCCCGAGCCCGGCTTGCCGCAGACGAACCCCATGGGGCTCGCGAGCTTCTTGCGGTTGCAGATGACGAGGTTGCCCGACTGCTTGGACTGGCCGTAGTAGCCGCCGCCTTCCTGGTTGAGCTCCTGGGAGGCGAAGGGCATCTGTATGACGATCTGCGCGGTCGTCATGTAGCGCGAAACCTCCACGTGGTTGAGCCCCAAAGGCAGGATCGAGTTCATGCCCTGGCGCTGGCGGTACGAAAGCGGCTCCACCTCGATGGAGCGCTGGCGCGCCGCCGCCATGATCTGGCGGGTCTGGTGGTCGAGGGCCTCTGCCGTGTCCGCGTAGGTGAACACGAGCCCCGTGTAGGTGAACAGTCGCTGGTTCTTGTTCTGGAGCTGGTCGAGGAGCTCTTCGGCCTCCTCCTTGGAGTGCGAGAGCTCGGGAGGCAGGATGGAGAAGTCGTAGCCCTTCTTGACCGCGCTCATCTGCTCGTCGATGACCTCCTTGTCCATCCAGGCGATGCGCTTCTTCACGTAGGCCACCGCGGCGGCCTTGCCCATGGGATGGATGTGGAGCGTGACGTTGAGCGGCATCGGCAGGTCTACGACGTTGGCGATGCAGTCGTCCTCGAGATCGCTGCCAAATCCGCGGAAGACCAGCACGCGGCACCAGGTGCCGTCCGCCCGGTAGCAGTCGGCGCGCCCGTCCGGCTTGAAGTCGAGCACCGAGGGCGCAATGAGGTCCTTGGTGCGAAGCCCGCTTAGCTGGGACAGTTTGTCCCACGAGAAGGTGAACTCCGCTTTCGGCCGCAGCTGTGACTGGACGAGCTCGAGGCGCTCTGCCCCGTCGAGCATGCGCGCCTCGCAGCGGATGCGGGCGAGCGTCTGCATGCAGTCGCCGCGGGTTCGGGCGAGCCTGGGCGCTGCGGCATCGAGGTCGTCCGCCCCCACGAGGAAGGTGAGATAGCGGTGGCGCACGAGGTTGGAGACCCCCTCGCGCATCTTGTCGTTGAGGATGCGGTTGTACTCCTCGACGTACTCGTCGACGCGCGGGTCGCTCTTCTCGAAGAAGCGCTTGCGCCCGATCTCGCGCTCGGGTATGGGAGTGTTGGTTATGGTGAGCTGCACGGAGGTCTCCGAGCCGAAGTAGTCGTAGAGCTCGCTCATCGCCGCGAACACCGACTGCTGGTTCTCCTCGCGCGCGGACTGGTAGCTGATGTCCCCGAACTCGATGGTCTGGCTGAAGAGGCCCTCCTCGACCTGCGCGGTCCCGTCGGCGTACATGGCGTCGTAGCCGATCGCGGAAAGGACGTCTTTGGCCTCGGCTCCCGCGCGCCTCTTGCGGCGCGCCGCCTGCTCGACTTTCTTCTCCTCTTCCTCGAGCCTCGTCGTGCGGGCATGCGCGCCGCGCACGGGCAGCCTGCCCTTGCGTGCCGCCGCCTCCTTTTCCTTGGGTTTCTTATTGGTCTTATCGAACAGCAGCATTCGCCTCCGCCCCCTTCCTCTTCGCCTTGCGCTTGGCCTTTCGCGAAGGGCGTCCCGGCACGGGAGAGGTCTGCGCACCCTCGAGCACGGGTGTGGAGCGGTAGAGGATCCTCTGGTCCTCGAGCTTGAAGTCGAGCCAGAGCGGGACGAACTTCTCGAATTTCATGTGATGGGGCCGCCAGAACCCCGCGAGCCAGAACGGCATGGATGCGCACATGACCGGCAAGGCTGCATCGCGCACCTCGATGCCGAGGGCGAACTGGCAGAGCGCCGCGGCTCCGACGGCGGAGGCGAGTCCGCCTGCGAGGCACGCGAGCGTGCGCGCGGAGAGCTTGCCCACGATCTTCTCGGTGTACTCGCCGATGTCCTTCTGGACCCTTACGGATAGCATTTGCACATCCTCCTTCCCTTAGGCGGGGAGCCAGGACGTGTCGAGCTGGCCGAAGTAGATGGCGGCGGCGATTATGATCGCCCCGCCAGCGATGGTCGAGATCGCGCTGGCGATCTGAGCGCCTCCCTGCTGCTCTCGGATGGCGAGGCCGAGCGACACCGCGCCCCAGACGATTAAGAAACCCCCTAGGAACGTGACGCAGCCGGAGACGAGTCCGATGATGTTTGAGAGCATCTTGGCTCCTTTGCATGTCTTGCTTGTGGGCGGCCGCAACGGTTGGGTTTGAGGCGGCCGCCCCGGTTGGTACAATTGGTCGTGGAGCGCATCTCGCGCCCCTTTGCATCCGGGACGGCGCGCGGCGGGCTTGTGTGGAAGCTGGCCGCGCCGCGCTTGTCAAGGGAGTGTCGGCTCCCGCCGTCCCATCTCTCATCTCATGGGCGCATCACCGCCTCTCCTTTCCCGGTACTCCTTGAAGTCGAAACGCTCCTCGTGCCTCGCGCCCGCATGCCCGGGGTCCACCTCGGGATAGGAGGGATGCTCCTCGATGCGGTACTTCGCGCCCTTCAGGGGGTAGGTCCCGCTGATGAGCACGATCGACTCGTCGCGCGGGAGCCTTCCCACCTCGTCGGGCGTCATGAGGTCGCGTTCGATCACGTTGTAGTTCTGGGTGGTGGAGCGGTTCGCGCCCCTCGAGTCGCTTTCCGTGAGCACCTTCACGGTCTGCTTGCCGACCATCTTGGAGATCATCTCGTTGGTCTCGGTCGACTTGCCGCCGAGAAACACCACGGTGTCGCAGCAGTCCAGGATGGTCTTCGCGCCCTCCTTCTTGTAGGCGCGCTCGAGCTGGCTGGCCGACTGCAGGATGATGCTGAAGCTCACGTTGCGCGAGCGGGCCGTGGCGATGACGCGCTCGAAGTCGGGCACCGTGCCGATGTTGCCGAACTCGTCGAGCAGGAAGTGCACGGGGCGCTTGAGCGAGCCCCCGAAGCGAGCGAGAGCCGTCTTGTAGAGCACGCTCGTGGCCTGCCACATGAGCAGCGCGAAGAGGAAGTCGAAAGTCGAGTCCGAGTCCGACATGCTCGCGAAGATGGCGTGGCTGCCCTCTCCCGAGCCGAGAGAGTCGAGCGCCATCTCGTCGTATGCGACGAGATCGGAGACCGCATCGACCGAAAGGGGCTTCAAGCGCACGTTGCAGCTAATGATGATCGACTTCAGGGTCTTCCCGGCCGCCACCTTGAAGGCGCGGTAGTTTGACAGCGCGAAGTCCTCCTCCGGGTCGCGGGGCTCGGCGATGCGGACCCAGCCCCAGTCGCCCCCGTCGTCGAAGGGGCGCTCTTCCCGCGCCTCGCGCCCGCGCCCGCGCTCCATGAAGCGCATGCCCGTCTCGAGCTCCTCGAATATGAGGTCGAGCGGGCTCATGTAGGACTCGTCCTCCTCGCGCGCCTCCGCGAGGCTCAGTAGCAGCATGAGGGAGTTGAGGTCCCTCTCCTCGGGTCGCGCGTGGTAGACGAGGTAGGCCACCAGCGCCGTGTAGAGCAGGCGCTCGGAGTTCTCCCAGAAGGGGTCCGACCCCTTGCGGTCGTCGGGCGTGGTGTTCTTGATCAGGCACTCCACGAAGACGAGGATGTCGGCCTGGTCCTTCACGTATGAAAGCGGGTTGTAGTGCATCGAGCGGGAGAAGTCGGTCGTGTCGAAGGTGCGTATGTCGTATCCGGCGTCCTCGAGCATCCAGCCGACATCGCCGAGGAGGGTTCCCTTGGGATCGGTGACGAGGAAGTCGGCGTTTGCCTGCATGAGGTTGGGCTTGACGTAGTAGCGCGTCTTGCCCGATCCGGGGCCGCCGAGCACGCAGACGTTGCGGTTTCGGTCGTGCTTGAGGTCGAAGCGCTTCGGCTTGAGCGCGAGCGCGAAGTCCCTCGAGAGCAGGATGTTGTTCGCCTTGTCTTTCCTGTCCATGAACGCTCGTCCCTCCTTGAGGGTTCCCCAGCGGGCGGAGCCGTGCTCCTCGCCCTGGCGGTACGTGCCCGCGCGCACGAGGCTGCGCGCCCAGACCGCCCAGGGTATGCATGCGGCCATGAGGCCCACGGCAAGCGCCATGGGCTCCGCCGCGAGCCCCGTTTCGGGAATCGCCGACAGCAGGACTGGGGCGTCGCATGCGGGGAACCCCGACGCGGCGGCCGCAGCCGCGAGCGCGTCTCCGGCGCAGAAGCAGGCGGCGCTTGCGGCACCCGCCGCGAGCGCCTGCGCAAGCGGCCTCATTTCGCCCTCGTCTCGACGCCGCGCGACATCTCGCGCGACTTTCCCTTGGCGGCCTCCAGTCGGGATGACGCCTCCCTGGCGCGCGCCGCCTTCTCCGCGATGGGTTCGCCCTTGATACGCTCGCGCATCTGCGAGAGTTCCTTTCCCGCGCGCTGGGCGGATGCGCGCGTGGTCTTCTCGAGGTCCTTGAAAGCCTCGTTCACTGCGGGCGCATCCTCGACCATGAAGACGAGATGCTCGCCCTCCGGCATGGGCGCGAACTCGTGTCGGATGCCCTCGCGCGAGAGTTTCTCGTCGATGGCCTGGCGGATGGTCTCGTACTCGGGAAGCGCTGTGAATTCGGACAGGTCGAGCTTTGCCCACTCGGCCACGCTGCGGCCAGGTTCGGCCCCGCCTTCGATTGCGTCTTCGCCGCGGGCGCGCCTGAATGCCGATGCGAGCCGCTCGCCGCTGGCCATCATGGCCGCCTCGCCGGCATCCTGACCTATGCGGATCATCCAGTCGACGAGTTTCTCTCCGGAGTCGTCGCCGAAGTCGTTTGTCATGCTTCTTGTCCCTTCCTCTTGGTGGGACAGACTGTCCCAGTCGCTTTCCGAAAACAGAGAAGGCGGGGTGAACCCGCCTTCGTAAGTGTGTTCAGCGAAGCTCCGCCCGCGCGCCGCGCGTGGGCGTCATCGCCGTTTTGTTCAGTTGCTGGATGGAATCGCGTGCGCGTCTGGCGGCATCCTCGATGCTCGGAACCGCCTCCATGTACTCGAGGCGCTTGCACTGCTCTGGAGTTGCGCGATGCATGCACTCTATCGCATGTGAGAACCTCTCGGGCTCCTGCACGATGCGGCCGAAGGACCAACTCTCGAAGGCGAGCCAGCCGGAGTCGGTGCGCTTCAGCGTCCACCACTCGTCGCCGCCGTCGACCTGCTGCACGAAGGCGAGATCCTCGTACACGATCCCCTGGCGCAGCGCCCAGTTTCCGTGCGCGAAGAAGCCGCGCAGCTCTTCCACGCTGCCGGCCTTCGCGAACTCGTAGGGGTATTCCTCGAGGTAGGGGTCGTCTTGCCAGGGGTATCCGCCCCGCCTGAGCCAGCCGTTCTCCTGGCATTTGTCGGCGAGCTCCCGCTTGGTTCTCTCGTCGGCTTCCTTCAACCTGCCCGTCATCGTTCCTCCATCGCCTTCCGGAGTCGGCTGCCATCCGCACGCCGACTGCCCTCGATTCTTGTCGCGATTTACTCACAGACTCGCCGATGGCGTCGGCGGGAGAAGGCGCCGTCGTCCCGGCAAGTCCCGTCGGTCACATCCTTGACGCAATCCTCATATCCGGCCCCGTGAGGTGGATGGGGATGGTGGTCTCCGAGAGCCGGCTCGCGATAGCCTCGGCGGTCTCCGTCTCTCCCTTCCTTCCAAGCCTTTTCGATAGCGCCTGGGGCGAGTAGTTCGAGGTGAAGATGGTCGGCCTCATGTTTTCGTATCGGGCGTTTATCACAAGGAACATCATGTTCGAGGACCACTCCTTGGCATCCTCTTTGCCGAGGTCGTCGAGGACGAGGACGTCGCATGCAGCGTATCTGGAAATGACCGAATCGGTCTCCCCGTTCCCCGAGAAGCTCGCCTTGATCCTCTCGAGCATCGCCGATGCCGTTGTGAACACCGTGCGGTAGCCGGCGTCCACGAAGGCGTTCGCCAAGGCTGCGGCTGAATAGCTTTTCCCCCTTCCGACCGAGCCGTATATGTAGAGGCCTCGCCCTGCGCTGCCCTCGAACGACTCGAGGTAGTCGATGAGGTCCTGGTGCTGGACGGTCGCGCCGAGGAACCGCTTCGGGATCCCCGCGCGCTTGCGGCGCTCGGCCAGGCGCGCTTCCCTCTTCGCGGCTTCCATCCTCTCGGCTCGCGCCCTTTGCCCGCGTGCGCCCTCGCAGTCGCATTCGCGGAACCCCGCGACGATCCGCCTGGCGCCGAACTCGACCACGCATGGAGCGAGGGGGCGCCCGCAGTATTCGCAGCAAGCCTCCGAATGCGTCGGCTTCGATTCGCCCATGGCACGTCCTATCTGTAATCTTTGTTTTCCGTCTTTGTTATTAGCTGGCAAGGCGTCAGGGGTCGGCATGGCGTCTGGTCATGCAGAAGGCGGCACGGGCGCGGCCCGCGGTCATCCGATGGCATTTCGCCATGCGTCGACTGGCCGGCCCCCTCGATTGCCCCCTTCGCCCTTCGGGCCGCCTCGAAGTCTATGCGGTAGACCTTCGTCTCCCTCCCTTTGGAAAGCTCTTGGCGGCCTACCTCGAACACAAGGCCCACCTCCTCGAGCTTCCTCACCGCTCGGACAACGCTTCGCGTGTCGACTCCGAGAATCTTGCCCAGATGCGCCTTGCTCTCGAAGTAGGGGGATCCGCTTTCGCAGAAGCCGTAGATCCGGGCGTACACAAGGAGGGGGAGGCCTGTGAGGCCGAGCCCCCTCGTCATGAACTCCCTTACGATGATGAAAGCCTCGTCGCTACGCTCCGCCATGCCGGTCGTTCCCCGCGTCCCTAGACCGCATTGCGCTTGCTCCACTCGAGGAGCTCGTCGCGATAGGCGAAGAACCCGCGCTTCTTGCCGTTCATGCGCCTCAAAGGCAGGGGGTCGTCCTCGCGCTTGTGCCACTCGTAGACGCTGTTTCGGCTTACGCGGAACAGAATTGCAATCTCCTCGACCGAATACGTGTCCTGGACAAGGACGGGCGTCTTGACGAAGACGCCAGATGTTTTTCTATCAGAAATCATATCGAGTGCTCCTTCCGAAGGCGGCGGAACGCGGCAGCGCGCGCAAGAGCGCCGTCAGCATGCCTACCGCCTTCCAAGGGCCCGGTCGACAGCTTCGATATCGAAGCGAATGGTCTTCGCGCTGAGCCTCACGCAGGGAATCGAGCCCTTGCGGGCCATCGACAGCACCCTTCTGGGCGTTATTCCGAGATGCCGGGACACTTCCTCCGCATCAACGAGGTCGGACAGCGATTGGCTCGATCCTCCGAATCGCCGAAGGCCTCTGATGCCGTCTTCCGATACGTCCATGGGTTTCCTTTCGTCTCCACAAGGCGCTCTTAAAGCGTTTCGAGCACCGATAGCTCCAATAAAGTCCTTTCGGTCATGTTCGAGCCGGAGTCGAATGGGGTCAAAACGGGAAAAGCGGGCTTGTCCCGCTAAGTCCCTGCATGTCATTCGTTGACGAAATCTGCGCAATCCGCCGCAAGCGCCACCCAGGTAGTAGTTTTGCTTTATGTGCCTTGATTTTCGGGATGCGTCCTGCAACTTGAAGGCCTTGGCCGCAGATAATCGAGATGATGAGGTGGGGACCTGACAAGGAAGAAGAGAACGACATAGCAAAGCGGCCCCGTCCAATTCGGAGGGCCGCTTTGCTGGTAGGGGAACTCACCAGATGAATCGGGGCTATCATGAAAGATAAGCCGACTCCGCATTGCCGAAGGCGATGAGGCCGGTCGCTTGGTGATGCTGATCCCTTATCGAAGGGAATCCTGAATCCGCCCTAGGTGGGAGGAGAGCTTCTCGAAAGAATCCGTGGAGATGCAGTGCTCCATGCGGCATACCTCTTTGGAGGCAACTTCCGCATTCACCCCGGCGTTGGCGAGCAGACGCTCGAAGAAGCGGTGTTTAGATAGCGTCTCCTCGGCAAGGTGCTTTCCAGCTGCGGTCAAGCGAACGTCGTGATCGACCACCTCGACAAGGCCCTTACGAGCCAGGTTGCCGAGCGCCTTGGTGACGCTCGCCTTCGAGAAGCCCAGGCGCTCGGCGATGTCCACGTTGCGGCACGACCCGCGCAGGCGGCGGATCACGAGGATGGCCTCGAGGTAGTCTTCGGACGACTTGGTTGTCGCCCTGCTCCGTGAGCCGCGGCTCGCATCGGCTTCATCCCTCATTCAAATCATCCTCTCGTTCGCCTAGTCCCTGCAGGCGACACGGCTTCGCGAACAGTCCGCCGCACGAGCCGACCCCGCATCGGCGAAGACGATGGGGCCGGCCGATTGGCGATGCCGATCCCTCATCGAAGAGAATCCTCGATCCGCTCCAGGCAGGAGGAGGGGTTCTCGAAAGAATCCGTAGATGCACTGCTCCATGCGGCACGCCTCTTCTGCCATCCGGGAAGGGACGTGGAATCGGCTTCCGCTACGTCGAGTGAAGACAACTAGCGAACGCACCCCATGAACCTAAGGACGCTTTTACTGGATCCGGGCGCCCGCAGGTCGACCTTCTCGCAGCCGTCTCGCCCCACCATCAGAGCCGAAGTGCAGACCTTGAACAGGAACTCAAGGTCATGGGTGATGACGGCCACGGGACGGCCTTTGGCAAGCTCCTCGATGAGCCCGGCAATCCTCGCCATGTGCATGAAGTCGAGTCCCGATGTCGGCTCATCCAGAACGACAATCTCCTTGCTGCTCAGAAAGGCGCAAGCCAGCGCCAAACGCTGCTTCTGGCCTCCTGATAGGTTTTGCGGATGCTCGGTCCTCTTGTCCCATAGGTCGATGGCCTTGACGATACGCGCCACCTCGTTGAGACGGTTGTCGTCGATGCTTTTCTGGTCGGTCAGGATTTCGTTTTCCACCGTGTCGAAGAACAATTGGTAATCGACGTCTTGCATCATGTAGTACGATCGGCGAAGCCTCTGCCGAGGCCGAACTCCCCACGAGAAGGCCTGTCGACCGCCCGCAAGGCCGCACATCGCCCGGGCGAGCGTGCTCTTTCCGACTCCGTTTGCCCCAAGGACGCCCATAACCTCGCCCTCTCGCAAAGAGAGCGTCAAGGGCCCGATCAGGGCTCGCCCGCCTGCGGAGACCGAAACGCCTTTCATTGAAGCGACCTCCGCCCCGAGCTGACGGTGGTTTTCCGGGTTCAGGCCGTGTAGATCGAGCGCGCGAAGTCCATAGCGCGCGCAATCCTCCGCGCGAAGCCGACCCGCTGCGAACGAATCGACGATTTGGCCGCCCGCCATGACGTGGAGCCTGTCGTAGAGATCCGCCAGAAAGTAAAGCCTGTGCTCGGCGATGACGACGGTCTTGCCGAGGGCCTTCAAATCGGCGAGGATTCGGCGAAAGTCCTCTATCCCTTCGTGGTCGAGGCTGGCGGACGGCTCGTCGAAGAAAATCACCTGGGTGTCGTAGACGAGCGTCGAGGCTATGGCGACGCGCTGCTTCTCTCCTCCCGAGAGGCCTATGAGGTCCTTGCCCGCCAGATGCGCGATTTTCATGCTCTCGAAAGCCGACTCGACCCTTTCGATCAGCTCCTCGCGAGGCATGCCCAGATTCTCGCCGACGAGGGCCACCTCGTCGGCCGCCTTGCGGGTGAAGAACTGATAGGTCGGATTCTGGAACACGTTGCCGATCGTGCGGGCGAGCTCGCCGGAGGAGAACTCTCCCAGGCTTTTCCCGAGAAGCTCGATTCTCCCATCGAGCTCGCCTTCGTACTGATCGGGAATCAAACCGTTCATGGCGCGCAGGAGAGTGGTCTTCCCGCACCCGGAGTTGCCGGTGAGTACGACGAGCTCGCCGCGCTCCACCGAAAACCGCACGTTCTTCAATGCCGCGAGATCTTCTCCCTTGTATGAGAAAGACCGAATGTCGACGTCAATCACATCCATACCGCGACCCCCAAAAGAACGACTCCGACGCCCAAGGCGGCTCCGTCAAGCAGACCGAAGGAGAGACTTCGGTAGCTCGTCTTTTCGCAATTCGCTTCGATTCCTTTCGAAATCACGGAGGAGACGAGCGTCTCGCTCACGTGCAGGCACTTGTACACAAGGGGAACGAAGTAGAGCTCGAAGGCGTGCACGGGACGAAGCGGGCTCGGGCGCAGCCCGCGAACCCGCATCCCGCGCTTTATCTCCTTCACGCGATCGCCCATCTCGTCGAGGAAGCGCAACCCTATGACTGCGCCGACTGCGGCTCTGTTCGGAACGTGCAGCTTGCGCATGCTCGCCAGAAGCTTCGAGGAGCTCGTCATCATGAGGGTGCAACCGATGTTGACGACGGGGAAGACCCTCACCACCAAAACCGCCACGCCCAGGAAGATGCTCGTGACATAGCCGATGTCGACATGCAGGATCAGCTGCACGACCCCGCATGCCACCGCAAAGAGCGCGAGCTGCCTCAAGAAGGACGCCGGCGAGACGTCCAAAAGGACGAGAAACGACAGCGCCAGAACGAGGGCATATACCAGCTGATTGGCGAGAAACGCTTGGATGAGCGCCAGAAGCGTCAGCGCGAAGAGCGTCAGCGGGTGCAGATGCCCCTCGCGCCCGCTGTCGAGCAGACCCGTTCGCCCCATCAACCCAGCCTGCTTTCCTTCGCGCCCTTTTCGAAGAACTTGTCGTTGATGAACATTCCGAAACGCCCGGCCAGAAGCTCGGTCACAATATTGATCAGCACGCAGATGACCATCATATCGACCGTGTACATCGCCACCATCTGCTGCGCCTGTTCAAGCGAGATGCTCTCGACGAAAGTCGCCAGCCCATCGGATCCCAGAACGAGCACGAACACTATCATGTGCATCGAGTAGATGAACATCGATGCCGAAAACGACAGCCACACCCTCTTCTTGTTTCCGTAGTCGCCGGCGATGATCTCTGCGACGATGCCCGCGATCAGGCACAGGGGCGTCGCGACGGCGAAGCCCATGATCGCGTAGAGCACGCCGTAGATCAACCAGAAGCAGAAGGCCGTCCCCCGTTTTTGCACCTTGCGCGCCATGATGGTGTAAACGGGACCGACGAAGAAGGCCGCGAATCCCGCCGAGACGTACATGGAAAGCGCGCCGAACATGCCTGTTATCATGCCGACGCCCATCCCGAGGGCGAATCCGATCACTCCCAGTACCGCTATTGTCGCGATGTCCTTCAGTTTCATGTGAGCCTCCTTTTGCTCTGTTTGCTAGACCAATTGCCACTGGGAGCTCGCGTTGCGCTTGTCCCAGAAGTCTTTGTATTCTCCTTCGAGGGCGATCAGCTCGTTGTGCGTCCCTGTCTCCGCAACCTTGCCCGAGCTATCCATGACCACGATCTTGTCCGCCATGCGCACGGTTTCGAGCTTGTGCGCGACCACGATGAGCGTGGAGCGCCGTTTGAGCGTCTCTATTGAGCGAACGACGTTCTTCTCGTTTTCCGCATCGAGAGCCGACGTCGCCTCGTCCAGGAGCACGATGGGGGCTTGCTTGAGAAGCGCGCGGGCTATGGAAACGCGCTGCCGCTCGCCGCCGGAAAGCGAGCGACCCCCTTCGCCGCACAGCGTCTCCCAGCCCTCAGGAAGGCGCTCGACGACCTCCGTCACCCCGGCAAGGTCAGCGACCGCGCGAAGCTGCTCCTCCGAAGCATCCGGGTTCGCCATAAGGACGTTGTTTCGCAGCGTGTCGTTAAAGAGATAGACGTCCTGGAAAACGAAAGACACCCGAGCGAAAAGATCCTCTGTCGTCATATCGCGGACGTCTACGCCGCCGATCCTGACCGCTCCGTCGTCGACGTCGTAAAAACGCGCGATTAGCTTGAGCATGGTCGTCTTGCCGCAGCCAGACGGGCCCACGATGGCGACCATGCTGCCTTCCGGAACGTCGAGATCGACTCCACGAAGGATTGGCTTCTCCTTCACGTAGGAAAAGCGAACCTCTCCCATCCGGACGCTTGCGTCGGTCGGACAAGCTTTCGACGCGTCCACAACCGGCAGCTCGGCCGCTTCGACGACCTCGTCCATGCCGTCGAGCATTGCCCGACGGTCCTCCATCCCGAATAGGGCTGAGGCGATCTCGTTGAGGAGCGTGGTGAACCTTAGTGCGACGCCGATCATGACCACTGTTTCAAGCGCCCCGATGCTTCCGCTTGCACCCAAGTAGCTCACCGCGATGATCATGCTCACAACGAGCATCTGCACGCTCGCCCCGGAAAGGATTTCGCCGAGGGCGCTCCACCACAGGCCGCGGACCGACCGCTTTCTGCCTTCTACGAAACTATCCTCAAGCTCCGCATAGTCGGCACCCGCACGGCAGGCGCGCAGGGCTCCCTGGCATCGTGCGAACTCGACTATCCTCGCGGCGATGTCCCGCTCGGCGGAATCCTCTAACCCGTTTCCTTTTCCGACGCATGCCTGTGAAACGCGCAGAAGAAGGAAAAGGATTGGGATGGAAAGCGTCAGCATGATTCCAATTTGCCAGCTCCAAAGCCACACGGCAGCACAGAACACGATTGCGGCGGCAGCGTTTTTTATAAGCTGGCCAACATAAAGAGCAGCGGCCTGTCCGGTCGAGATCATTTCCTGCGTAACCATGCGCGAAAGCCTTCCGGCACTATCCGCCTTAAACCAGCCAAGTGGCAAACGCGACACCTTGTTCCCGATGACCACCTGCATATTGCGCATGAAGCCTAACCCCGCTGCATAGCTGAGCTTGGTACCGAAGAACGAGGCTGTTGAGCCGACGACTGTCACCGCCGCAAGCGCGACTGCCCAGCCCCAAAACGTCAAGCCCCATTGGGGGTCGCCGGACTGGAGAGCCATGGTCGCCGGCATCATGATGGCGAGACCGATGCCGCACATCACGCCGGAAAGGGCGTAGAGCAAAGTTCCCAAACGGTGCTGGCGCCTATCACCCTCGTCCATATAACGACGAAGTCTCGGTAAGAAGCGTTTGGAATTACTCATCTGCATCGCCCTCTTCTTCACTGCCGCAGAGGCCTCCTTGCTTGAGAAGCGCCTGATAATGCTCGTTGTCTTGAATCTCCGCATGCGTTCCAAGGGCGACGATCTTACCTTCTTCCAACACGGCAATTTGATCGGCGCCTAGGATTGCGTTGAGCCGGTGGGCGATGGCCAGAACCGTTCGGCCTTCGACCAAGGAACTTAGTGCTTTCTGGATCTCGAGCTCCGAATCTGGGTCGGCAAAAGCGGTGGCCTCATCCATGATGAGGATCGGCGTGTCGGCTAAAAGGGCACGCGCTATACTCACGCGCTGGCTCTCGCCGCCTGAGAGCGAGCAGTCCGTTCCCAAAACGCTGTCGTATCCCTTGGGCAGCGACATGATGAAATCGTCGATCTGCGCCGTACGGGCAGCCTCCCGAATCTCCTCCAGGGAAGCCTCCGGCTTAGCTAAAGAAATGTTTCTTCCGATGGAGGCGTTGATCAGCATCGGGTCCTGGAGCACGAACGAAACCGTGTTGTAGAGGTCACGGGAGGAGATGTCTCTCAGATCGACGCCGCCGAGACGGATGGAGCCGCTTTCCGGGTCGTCGAAGCGTGCAATGAGTGTGGCGAGCGTCGATTTACCCGAGCCTGACGGGCCGATGAGCGCCGTCGTGGTACCGGGATTAAGGACAAGACTGACACCGCGCAAGGCCTGGGTATCGCCGTAGGAGTACGATACGTCGTTCACCTCAACGACGACCCCGTCGGGCTTCTTTGGGGTTTTCGGCTCGGGAATCGACGGCGTGTCCAGAATCTCGCACAGCCTGACTGCGGCAGCGCCGGCCATCTGGTACGACCACGTGCTGTTGGCGACAGCGCTGATGGCGGTCGGAAGCACGATGGCTATCAGCGCGCACGCGAGAACCTGGGGGAGGCTGGCCAACCCTGCCCCCATGACAAGCGCGCCGCCGCAGAGGTTGATCAGCAGCAGCAAGGGGGAGGAGATGAGCTCGCCGGCAATCGAGCAAAGCCCGATGAGCGGGGCGCACCAGTCCCAGTACGACTGCGAGAATGCCGATGCGGCGTCCGCGTAATTACGATGCGCCTCTCCTGTTTTTCCGAACGCTTTGACCACCTTGATGCCGGACACGAGCTCGACCATCGTCGAGGACACTTGTGCAAGGTGCCCGTTCATCTCGGCGGTTTTCGGTCCCATATCCTTCATAGAGAGCGCCTGCAGCAGGAAATAGAAGGGGATCGTGGCGATGCCGATGAGCGCCAAGCGCCAATTGATCCAGAACATGAAAGCCAGAAGAACCATCGGCTGCAAAACGCCGTTAAGACGGTCGACCGGTCCGTGTGCGATGACGGTGTGGACCGTCTTCGTGTCATCCTGCACAGCGCTTCTGACCTTGCCGGATTCCGTAGCGCTAAACCAAGCAAGAGGCGCGCGGCTCAACCGCTCAACGATACCCTTGCGAATGACGTAGCGCAGTTTCATATCGGCAAAATGCGTGATGATGAGCGCAAGAGCGCGAAAGAACAGCTGCGAGAGGAACGCCATGACGAGGAGGAGGGCAATTTCGTGCACCTTGGAGGCATCGGCCTGCGCGAGCGGGCCTTCCCCCGCCAGAAATAGGTCTCCCAGCCATACCAAAGCCAAATACGGGGCAAAGGATAAAAGCGCCGAGAGCACCGTGAACGCCTGCGCCAGCATGACGCGTCCCTTGACGGGGCAAGACAGGCGCCTGATAGCCTCCCGCCCCGCTTCATCCCGTTGCCGGTCTTGTTCGCTTGTCTCTGCCATGGGCACCACCTCAAGTATAGTTTCGGTTAATAATGACTTAGTTATCTTTGACGCAAAAAAAGAAAGAGCCGTCAAAGCGTGCGATATTTCTCCCAGCCCGCATTGAAGAACGTTGAAATGACCTCGGTCGTCGCGTTGAGCTCCTCGACGCTCTTCGCGTGGATGATATTCTCGGAAAGGGCGCTGTAGAACGCGTGGTTGACGATGTGGAGAGACTCTTTCGAGATGACGGTTCGAGCCTTCTCTGCGCCGTGGATCAGCTCGAGAACGCGGAGGGTGGTCCTGTCCTCCTCGTCGACGAGCCAGTCAAGGAAGTGCTCGTAGGGGGTGCCGTAGGAGCGGAACACAAGGAGCTCGTAGATGTCGCGATGGGAGTACAGCATCGCCGTGGTCGCGAGCGTCCCCGCCGCCTTGGCCTCGAGCGCGGCGCGCACCTGCTCCGGGGTCACGGGCTTCCCTTCGTCGTACCCGGCGAAACCTCGCTTCTCGCCTTGGGCGTAAGCTTTGCGAATCATGCTCGCCAGCGGCTCGACCAGCTCCGAGAAGAGCGCCTCCTTGTCTTTGAAATGCTTGTAGAACGCCCCGGTGGTCACGCCGGCAGCCTTGCAGATCCTGCGCAGGTTCGCCTTCTCGAACCCCTCTTCCAGAAACGCCGCAAGGCCGCTCTTCAAGATGCGCTCGTGCGTCTCCTGGTAGTTGCCGTTGCTCACTGCAGTCACCTCCCTCCAATAATAACTTAGCTATCTTTCGTGTTGGGAATTCTGCCACCAAAGTTAGTCACTGTCAACTCTTATGCTCATGATATCTCAGTAGAAGCGGCCTTGGCTTGATAGACGGAGGAGCCTCGATGAACCGCCTAGTTAATTTGGGCGGGAACTATCTCTACTCGAATCGAAGCGGGGCGTCCTGAAAGGTTCTGTCTGACTACAATCACGTCGCGTGCCGTTTGCTCCACTCGAGGAGCTTGTCCCTGAACGCGAAGCGCCCCCTCTTTCTGCCCATCATCCTCCTCAGTGGCAGGGGGTCGTCCTCGAGGAGGCTCCATTCGTAGACCGCGTTCCTGCTCACACGTAAGAGTATCGCTATCTCCGCCACCGAGTACGTGTCCTGTATCGGCACGGGGATCTTGACGTACGGGCATCCTGCTGATTCGACTGCCATGCGTCTGCTCCTTCCGGAGCGGCAGACGCTGCACCTCGGCGTCGCGGGGCTTGGCGGCGATGGCGCGATGCTCGTTGCCATCGCCGCCGCTCGATATCGTCCCCTCGCTCAGCGAGGAGTTGCCTAGTGGGCGGTATCCGAAACTGAGCCAGTCGCCCAGTCTGGCCTGCAAGCCGCCCTCCGTTTACCCGCCATCGCCCTCGTCTCGTCGGCTCCCGAGATAGGCCGCGAAACGTCTGTAGGAGTCCTCTGACAGGCAGTGCTCCATGCGGCAGGCCTCCGCCGAGGCGGTCTCGGCGTCCACGCCTGACTCGACGAGCAGCCGCTCGAAGAAGCGGTGCTTGTCGAGGGTGGCCTCGGCGAGGCGCCCGCCCTCCTCGGTCAGCCGCACGTCGCGGCCGACCACCTCGGCGAGGCCCCTGCGCGCCAGGTTGCCGAGCGCCTTGGTGACGCTCGGCTTGGCGACGCCCATGCGCTCGGCGATGTCCACGTTGCGGCACGACCCGCGCAGGCGGCGGATCACGAGGATGGCCTCGAGGTAGTCCTCGGAGGATTCTCGCCCGCCCATCCGCTCATCTGCCCGTCGGGACATCGGCGGCATCGCCCCTGTCGGCGGGAACGGTCCACGACGAGCTTTCCTGCTGGAGCCTCCACAGCCTCGCGTACAGCCCGTCCTCGGCGAGCAGCGTCTTGTGGTTCCCCTCCTCCGCCACGCGCCCGCTGTCTAGGACGACGATCTTGTCCGCATTGGCGACGGTCCTCAGTCGATGGGCGATGACGATCACCGTTTTGCCTGCGCACAGGGTTCCGACCGCTCTCTGGATAAGCGTCTCGTTCTCGGGGTCGAGCGAGGCGGTCGCCTCGTCGAGGAGCACCACGGGCGCGTCTTTCAGGAGAGCCCTCGCAATGGAGAGGCGTTGGCGCTCCCCGCCCGAGAGGGAGGCGCCGTTCTCGCCCAGCACCGTGTCGAACCCCTGGGGAAGCCTCTCGATGAACTCCAGGCAGTGCGCCGCCCTTGCAGCCTCGGCCACCTCTTCGTCGGAGGCGCCTTCGCGGCCGATGCGAATATTGTTCGCAACCGTGTCGTCGAAAAGGACCACGTCCTGGAAGACTATGGAGACGTGCGCGAGCCACGATTCCTCGGAGAACTCGGCGATGTCCTTTCCAGAGCAGAGGACCCTGCCGCTGTCGGGCTCCCAGAATTTGGCCGCCAGCTGGGCGCAGGTCGACTTGCCCGAGCCGCTCGGCCCGACGAGCGCGGTGACTTCCCCCTCGCGCGCGACGAAGCTTACGCCGTGGAGCACCTCTTCGTCGCCGTACCCGAACCGGACGCCCTGGAAGGACAGGTCGTGGCCGGGCACATCCGCCGAGGCGGACCCCCTCGCTTCGGGCTCGTCCATGACCGCCTTGATGCGGGCGGTCTTCGTCGAGAGGTTGAGAAGGTTGGGCAGCTGCGAGACGAGGGCGAGGATGGGCCCGTAGACGCGGGAGACGATGAGCAAGAACATGAGCAGAACCATGAAGTCCACGCCGCCGGAGGCGAGAAGCACCGCCCCGACGCAGGCGGTCAAACCGACTCCCGAGCGGAGGATGGCGCTCGCGAGGGAGACGGAGACGTCGACGGCGAGCTCGACCCGCATCGTCACCCTCTTGAGCTCGAGCATCGCCTGCTCCATGGCGGCGGAGTCCTTGCCCACCGCCCTGCAGGCCCTCATGTCCTTGATGCCCTCGAGGTAGTCCTGCACGCACGCCAGCGCATCCAGGCGGACGCGGTTCTGCCTTTCGAAAAGGCGCGACTGATGACGGCGGCTCAAGGCGATGACCCCTGCCGAAAGCGGAAGCGTGACCATAACGCAGCAGGCGAGCCGCCAGTCGAAGAATGCCAGCATCGCGCAGATGACCACGGTCGACACGATTCCGGCGATGAGCTGCGGGAGCGTCGACGAGAGCATGGACTCCTGCGCCGTCACGTCCCCCATGATGCGGTCGGCCACGTCGGTCGTGTCCCGGCGGTTGAAGAAGCTCATGGGCAGCTTCCTCAGGTGGTCGGCGAGGCGCAGGCGGGTGCCTTCGGACTCGGTGTACGCGGCCACGTAGGTTTTCTTGTAGTCGTTTCTCGAAGCGACGAAGACCACCACCATCCCCGCAAGCCCCACGGCGAAGATCGACCAGAGCGCGGCGGCGTCGAACGGCTCGCCCGCAAGGGTCCCCACGAGAGCCGCGAACGCGGCGACCGTGCAGACGAAGGGGATCATGAGCGCCAGATCGCTCAAGGTGCAAGCAATGGCCGAGCGCTTGAGGCCGACGTAGCCCTCGTCGGAAAGGTTGAACGTCCTCTGAAGCCAAGGCGCCCTGCCGCTCGACGGCTTGCCGGGTTTCTCCGCAGGGTCGTACTCCTCGGCGGAGACGCCCTGCGTTGCATGCGGGGCGGTCGCTTCGGAGGATCGGGTGTCGTCGCGCGGGGCCGCTTCGATGCCCCATTCGACCGCTTCCGTGTACTGCCTCCACATCTTCGCGTACGTCCCCGATGCGGCGAGGAGCTCTTGATGGGTGCCTTCCTCGACTTTGCGCCCGCCGTCGAGCACGACTATCTTGTCGGCACCGACGACCGTGGAGAGCCTGTGGGCGACCATGATCACGGTCTTGCCGGCCATGAGCCTCTCGAACGCCTTCTGGATCAAATGCTCGTTCTCGGGATCGGAGAACGCGGTCGCCTCGTCCAGCACCACGATGGGCGCGTCCGAGATGATCGAGCGCGCGATGGCTATCCGCTGCTGTTCGCCGCCGGACAGGTGCACGCCTTCGGAGCCTATTACCGTGGCGTAGCCATGGGGAAGGCCGTTTATGAACGCGTCCGCCTGGGCGGCCTTCGCGGCCTCGACCACCTCGTCGTCGGTCGCCCCCGGCCTGCCGCGCCTGATGTTCTCCGCGACGCTCTCGCGAAAGAGGTGGGAATCCTGGAACACCAGGCTGAGGCTGCCCATCAGCTCATCCTGGCCCATCTCGCGGACGTCGACGCCGCCGACGAGAACCTGGCCCGAATCGACGTCCCAGAAGCGGGCGACGAGGTTCGCGAGGGTCGATTTGCCCGAGCCGCTCGGCCCGACGACCGCGCACACCGTGCCGGCGGGGATTTCCAGCGAGACGTTGCGCAACGCCGGCTCCGCGTCGTCTTCGTAGGAGAAAGTCACGTCCCGAAGGGACACCGAGGCGTCCTTCGGGGCTTTCGGCGCCTCGGGACAAGAGAGCTCTTTGATGCCGAGCACGGAGTCGATGCGGTCGATGTTTGCCTGGGCGAGCATCCCGTCCTCGCTCACGTAGAGGATCTTCGTGAACACGCTCGATATCGAATGCACGAACAGGAGGTAGAAGACGAGCGAGAGCACGAACGTCGGCCAGTCCTGCGCGCCCGGGGCGAGGAGTATGCCGACGGGCAGAACGAACAGGTACGCGTTGTTGAGGACCGCCGTGAAGCCCGGCATGGAGTTCCTGAAGAAGAGCGTGACGTCGAGGGAGAGGCCGGTGTAGTCCTTTATCGCGTCGGAGAGGCGCTTGAACGAGCGCGCCGTCTGGCCGAAAGCCTTCACGACGCGCATTCCGCGGACGTACTCCACGGAGGCGTTGCCCATCTGCTCCTTGACTTCCTGGTAGCGCCCCATGCTCGCCATGACGCGCTTGTCGGCATAGCCGGAGAACTGCACGACGCATGCGACGGCGACCGCCGCCAGCGTGGCGACGCCGAAGCGCCAGTCGAAGACGAAAAGCAGCGCCGCCAAAACGACGGGCGCGGCGGCGGTGGCCGCCAGGTCCGGGATGGAATGGCCGATGAACTGCTCGATCCCGCCGACGCTCTCGTCCATGACCTTCGAGATCCTACCCGTGCCGAGCCGCGCTATGTGCCCAAGAGGGATCCTCCCGAGATGGGCGGCGATATCGAGCTTCGTGCGGTACTGCGCGTCGAACGCCGCGGCGTGAGAGCACAGCAGCGCGGCAAGATAGCACCCCACGTCAACGACTATGCCTGCCACCGCCAAGCCCGCGTAGCCCGTCATCGCCGAAACGTCGACGGCGGCCAGGTTCGGATAGACCCCGACCGCATCCCTAATCATGAAGTAGATCGCCACGTATGGGACGAAGGACGCCGCCGCGGATAGGACCGCCAGCGCCATGGAGGCGAACACGAGGGGCTTTCTTCTCCCCGCGAACCGCAGGCAGCGGGAAAGGGCCCCCGGCTTCCTTCCTTTGCTTTCCTTGCTCATTGAATACCTCTTCTCTCATGTTGCTTTGAAAAAGGGCGCTAGGCGATTCCCGCGCGCTCGAGGTGCTTCTTGAACACCGCCCGTCCGACCAGCGAGCCGATGATGCCGCCCGCGAAGGTCACGACCGCGATGATCGCGAACGTCTCGGGAGTCACCGTGGACAGAAGGGCTTCCATGTAGGCCGGGTCGATGCTGTTGGACCCCATCAGCTCGCGGTAGTAGTCCTGGGAGGCGAACATGGGAACGAAAAGGCCCGCCGCCCAGCAGGTCTCGAAAAGCGCGTACCCCACGGCGACGCCTGCGAACCTCCCGTACCCGAGCGCTTTCCGCGCCAGCTCGGAGACGGCGCCGCCGACGGCGAGGCCGAGCGCCACGGGCCATCCCGACCCGATGACGAAGATGACCACGGCGAAGACGAGGGCCATGATCAGCGAGGTTCCTGCGCGCGGCACGCGCGCATGCATGTAGACCCAGACGATCCCGGCGGGTATCGCCGCGATGGCGCAGCAGCCGCAGTACGCCACGACGCTCATGGAGGTGATTCCCACGACGAGCATGCTCACCACCATGAACAGCAGAGAGAAGACGCCGAGGGCTATGAGGTCCCTGGAGCTGAGGCTGCCGCTTTCCTTCTGTTTTGCTTTTGCTGTCATTTCCAAATCCTTTCTTTCATAGGAATCCTTCTCAGTCTTTGCAGGCCGGCTCACTCGATGAGCACGATCTGGTCGCAGGCCTTAGACAGGAACTCCGTGTCGTGGCTGACGACCGCCACCGTCTTCCCGCGAGACGCCTCTTCGCGCAAGATGAGCGCGAGGCGCTCCATGTTCCGGAAGTCCAGGCCGCTCGTGGGCTCGTCGAGGAGAAGCGCCTGCGCTCCCGATTCCGACGCGATGGCGCAGACGCACCGCTGCTTCTGCCCTCCCGAGAGCGATGCGGGATGGCGGTCGGCGACATCTCCCAGGCCGAACTCCTCCAGGACCGCTTCGAGACGAAGTTCGTCGACGTCGGAAGGAGACGGGGCCGCGGATGCCAACTCGTCGCGCACGCTCGGGCGAAAGAGCTGGTAGTCGGGGTCTTGCATGACCAGAAACGCATGATTGGGTCTTCTCTTGGGAGGGACTACCGAGCCTTGGAACCGGACATGCCCGAGCTCTTCTTTCTTGATCCCCGCCAGGCACTTGAGCAGGGTTGACTTGCCTGCCCCGTTTCGCCCGACCACGCCGACGACCCTCCCGGGGTCGAACGAGACGGTAATCCCCTCGAGGACCGGCACACCCCTCTCGTACCCCGCATAGATTCCCCTCGCCTCGACGGCGGGAAAGGCGGAGGCGGGACGGGAAAGGCGCTGCATCAGGTCGGCGAGCTTCGGCGGCTCGGAGGATCTGAGCCCGCAGGACTCTCGCTCCGCGTCGGACAGCCCCAGGAATCGCTGCGCGTCCCATTCGGCGGCGACGGAACCGCCTTCGAAGAGCAAGTACCGGTCGGCGACGCTCGCGAGGTAGGAGAGCCTGTGCTCGGCGATGATCACGGCAGACCCGCTCGACTTGGCTTTCGAGATGAAGGAGGCGAGCTTCTCCATGGAGGGAGGGTCCAGATTGCTCGAAGGCTCGTCGAGGACGTAGACGCTCGGCTTGCAGGCCCATGCGCTCGCGAAGGCCACCGATTGCATCTGGCCCCCGGAGAGCTCGAAGATGCCTCTGCCCATCAGGCACTCTATGCCGAGCTCGCGCACGACGTCGCGCACGCGCCTGTGCATCTCCTTCCTGGGAACGCCGAGGTTCTCCATGCCAAACGCAATCTCGCCGGTCGTGTCGAGGTTGAAGAACTGGGTGCGGGGATTCTGGAAAACGCTGCCCGTCAAAGACGAGAGCTCCCAATCCTCCAGGTCGTCGATGTCCCTGCTTGCTACAAGGATCTCCCCCGTCCGGCTGCCCTCGTAGAACCCTCCCGCCAGCCCGTTGACGATCCGGGTCGCGGTGGTCTTTCCGCAGCCAGACTCCCCGCAAAGAACGATGCATTCGCCCGGTGCGACGGCAAGGCTCACGTCGTCGACCGCCGGGGCATCGAACCCCGCATAGGTGAAGGAGACGCTTCTGAGCTCGACGGCGTTTTTCGTCACAGCAGGCCTCCGATCCCCTGATTGACCTTCACGGCTACGAGAAGCGAGCAGCAGATAACGAGGAACGCGAGCGACAGGAAATCGACCCGTCCGAACCGGGGCGCGTTGTAGGAGGTCTTCCTCCCGGGCCGGTCGATGCCGCGCGCAACCGCCGCAGCAGCGAGCTCGTCTGCGATCTTGGCGCAGCGCAGCATCACGGGCACGACCGCGGATTCGAACATCAGCGCCGGCTTCGAAACGAGATTCTTAAGCGAAAGGGCGAGCCCCCTCACCCTCATCGCGTCCGCTACGGCAGAAGACTCCTCCTTGAGCGTCGGAAAGAACCGCACCGCTATCACCAGCGGAACGACAACCGTCTTCGGCAGCCTCATCCCGTAGAGGGCGGCCGTGAGGTCGCCGATCTTGGTGGTAGTCGCGAAGACCGCCGCGAACAGGCAGATGGGCATGCAGGTGCGGCAGGCCAGGGCGAACGAGCCGAGGGCTCCGGCGGCGTTCGGCGGAAGCATCGTCGTGACCCAGAAGATGCCCATGAGAAAGAGATAGGCGAAAGAGAAAGAAGCCGCCATCCTTCCGCGCCCGATTGCGAAGGAGAGGAGGACGACGACGGCAAAGAGGACCGAGCCCAGAACGTAATCCTTCACGATAGCCCCGGTCGCTATGAGCACGACGAGCATGGCCACCTTCGTTCTGACATCGATGTCCTCCGCGAGTGTTTTCCGTGTTCTTCTTCGCAAAACCAGAGAGCCTTTCTTTTATCGCTATAATTGACAAAGAAATGTTAGCCTTGGTTAATATGAATCAGGTTGCACCTGGAGGGAAAAGTCCGAGCGCGCAAGAATTGCGTCCGAACGCGAATAAAAGGATCGGAAGATGTACGACAGGGAAACGATGTTCTCCCACGCCGCCCAAGCCGCGGCGGAGACCTTTGCGGCCTCGCTTGAGCCAATCGGCCTCGTCTTGGCGGACGGTTGGAACGGCGAGGGAGCCCTCTTCGAAGGCGACGGATGCCGATGCGAGGGGTGGTACTGGGCGTGGGAGGCGCGGCGGTTCTTCTCCGTCGTCTGCTGCGATTTCACTTTGAAAGAACCCCTGCCCTTCTGTTTCGATTCTGGCGGTTATTTCGCCGTCCGCCGCGAAAGACATGGCCTCATGCCGCAATCAAGCGTTTCCGCCTTTCTGGAAGCAAAGCCCAAGACAAGCTCGATCCTGCTTCCAAAAGAAGCGAGATTCTCTTACACGGAGATCGAGTACTACGACGAATACTGTCAAAGCGTCTTCGGGGAAAGAATCGACAAGGCGCTAAAACCGCTAGCGACCAGCCTGAAGGGTCTTAGGAACCAGGCTTCCTGGGATCCGGAAATAGCGGAGATGCTCGGCGAGATAACTCCAAGGGAGATCCCGGGGCCGGAAGCGAGCCTCCTGTATTCCGGAATCGCGAACTTGGTGATGGCAAGGCTGCTCAGGATGGGAGAGAGCCTGTGCGAGGGAGTGGCCGAGCAGGACCGCCTTTCGATCGCGAGAGCCGTATCGTACATCGAGAACAACCTAGGCGGTGCGATCAGGCAGAAGGATCTGCTCGAGGCCGCGAACATGGGGTCAACCAAATTCAAGAAGACATTCAAGCAGGTGACGGGATTGACAGTGACCGAGTTCGTCTCCTCGGAAAGAATCGAGCTGGCGAAAAGACTGCTCACCGACCATGATATGAGCATAGACGAGGTAGCGCATCGTTGCGGGTATGCACGAGCAACAAGCTTTTCCGCCCTCTTCGCGAAATCGGTCGGCATGCCCCCACGCAAGTGGAGATCGATCGCGAAGGTCGCTTTCGATGACGACCCGGAATCGAAATTACTGGGTGTTCTCGCAAGCGGGCGCTCCTGCGTCAGCGAGGCGGAATCTCATTCTTAGCTATCTTCGGAGACGTCGTGAGTTTGCCCTGAAATGACAGCGAAATCCTTCTGAAGAGCGAACTTGCCCCCTTTGAGTTTCGATCAGAATGATGCTTGGCAAGCCGACTCGAAATGAAGGGCATCAAGAACCCTTATCGTAGTCGCGTTCTCGATGGGTGTTTCATTCGAAAGAAAAGGATTCAATCGAACGGGGATAGCGGGTTTTCGCAGGCCGCGCACCAAATCCATCCTTCGTCGAAACTCAGGCGTAAAACTCACGAAATGGCAAAATGAAAAGAGCTGAGTTTGGGATGAGTTTTCTCTGAGAGAGGCTAACCGAATACAGCTGACAACGAGAAAAAACCACGGATAAAACGAGGACAAAATCGTAAAAATGAAACACTATTGTTTTATCGAGTGGGAGTAAGCCGATAGGGCTTTGACCTGCACTTTTGAGTGCCGCACTGTGCCGATGAATTTCGTTTCGTACCAGAGTCATGACAAAGCCGCCAGCGACATTGGCGAATAAATACGATAATTTAGCCTCCGTTCCCGCGTTGGGATGGAGGCTTTTTTCTTTGCCGTTTCACTCCCCTTCACCTGTGATTTCGGAATTTACTCCTCATGTTTCAAGACAACAAGGCACGAAGCAGTATTCGGAGGAATGGGAGTAAGGATTTATCCCAAGCGAATAGACGCACCGTTTGGTCCCCGAGGGCCAAACGGTGCCGTTTCGGGCCCCGTGAAACTCAAATCGAACTCAATGGGCATTTTTGCGGTCTCCGTACGACGTTTTCCCAGGTGGTTAATGGGGAGTAAAGAATCTCGCCGTCTCAATGAAAACGTGTATCCAGAGGAAAAGCCGCGATGTACTGCCGTGTACCGCCATGTAAGCCACCGCGTCATTTACTCCCCAGGTACGCCGGAAATGCCTTGGCTTGCAATGGGGAGTAAAAACTCAGCATACGCAGGAGCGCGCGGCGCTCGCCGCCTAGTCTGGCGTCCTGATTCGTTTGCATTGGCCGCAAACAGCAGCCGCAAGGCCGTACGACAAATGAGAAAGCCCGTAAAGACGTAGGGCTAAACGCCAGTTGCGGCGATGCGCGAGGCAGATGAGCATCCCCCGCAAACGCGGGATCAAACGCCAGCCGCAATCACGCCCGCCCGCCAAATCAAACCGCCAGGTGCACGAGTACCCCCCTGATTGAGCCGCAAGGGATCCCTCCCCCCGCTCGATCTGAGCCACCGGATCCTTCGCGAAAATCGCTTTCTTCTTCACTATGCAGGCAGAAGCAAAAGCCACAACCAACAAGACGAGAGGAAGTGGTAGACATGATAAATCCGATTACCAAAAAGGTGCTTGTAGGAGTGCCAACTGTGGCCCTTTCAGCCATGCTCGCCTGCACGATGGTCGGCTGCGGTGGCGGCAGCGTGCAAAGCGAATCCACCAGCGCTGCGACGTCGGCGCAACACGCTTATCAGTCTCAGTCGGTCGAGATCGACGGCAACACCTTCGAATCCGTAGCAGATGGCACCTTCTACGCTGGCGATAAGGCCAAGAAGGACGGTTTCTACCTTCGCCTTAAGATAACGAACAACGGCGACAAGCCCTTGAAGTTCACGGGCTTCAGCGTTAAAGCCGCGCAGGGTGAACTTGAACCAGGCGACAAGATATTCCGTTCAAGCAAGGCCGCCGTGCTTGAGTACACCACCAACGATATCCCCGAAGCGTTGTACGATGGAGCCAAACACGGAAACGATCGACCTGATATCCCAGCTGGCGAATCGGTAGAGTTCGTTTACTTCTGGGTTCCGAAGGCCCCTTACTACGGTCCCATCACCGTTAACATCGACAGCCAATACAAGGTTGGCCAGAACCCCGCTGTAATGCGCTTTGACACCACGGGTACCGAGACGGAAGAATACAAGGCCATTGCGGCTGATGCCGGCAACGACAAGGCTGCCGAATCCACTACCGGCGTTGATTGCGCATCCTTCAAGATTGAAGCCACCGAAGGGTTCGTTCTTGACAGCGGCAGCGCAAGCGAACAGAAGGCAAGATTCTATAAGGAAGGCACGGATAACTCATTCAAGGTAGACGTGTTCCCGCGCTCGCCCGAAGAGGAAATCGCCAGCCTGCAGAAGACCTACGAAGGTAAGGACATTGCCACCGACCAGGTGGACATCAAGGGCACCACGTGGCTTCGCCTGAAGGCCCCTGACAACACCTACTCGATGTTCGCATCGGCACCTAACGGCAAAACCGTACGCGTGCAGATTCACCGCAAGCTGAACTGGGACGACGCAATGCCTATGCTTGAGAGCCTTACCTTGAAGTAAGCACTCAAGCACCACCCGCATGGCAATGTCGATTTGCGAGTCGTTCCAGAGCACCGCCCTCGCCGGCCTTGGCATCAGGTCCCCGCACTGGGCGGTGCTTTGATTCTCCAAACCCCCAAACAGCTCATAGGTTTACCTGTCCTCGAAATTGCGCAAGGTGCCTCTCCCATCCGCCGTGACCCGCGAAAGCGCCCCGCCCCGACCTGGTGCGCCGCGACTTCACAAGCCCCGTCCCCACCTACAAGCTCGTAGGCGACATCACATACCTGCGCACCGGCGAGGGGTGGCTGTACCTGGCCACCGTGATCGACCTGTGCACGCGCATGGTGGTCGACTGGTCGCTCTCCGACCGGATGACCGCCGGCATCGCGGTGACGGCGCTCGAGTCGGCCAAGTCGCGCGGCTACGTGGCGGGGAACGCCATGTTCCACAGCGACAGGGGCGCCCAGTACACCAGCAGGGCGCTCGCCGAGTGGGCCCGCGCCAACGACGTGCGCCTCTCCTGCGGCCGCACGGGCAGCTGCCGCGACAACGCCGTGGCCGAGTCGTTCTTCGAGCGCATGATGCCGGAGTCGGGGGCGGTGCCCTCGGCCGCGTAAATTCCTCTAGCCACAGTGTCCGAAAACTTGACACAGGTCAATTTATACCAGTCGGAACGAACGAACGTCATCAATATCGATTTGCAATGTCTCGCTCAAGTGAAAAGGATATTTCTGCAGGGAACCCAATTGATGCGCAACACAATTTTCTCGAAGATCCAAGATGCAAAATCAAAGAAACAGCTAATCGATGTTTTAGCCAATCTGCCGAATGCTACCCAGTTTGAATTCAATACGGTTGCAATACCAGAAATCAGCGAAAGCCAACAACCAAGTGGAAGTAGTCGCGTTGTTTCAAGAAGCGAAAAGCAACACGTCAAGATAATACTAATAGCTCGCACGAAGCGAGCATCCCTTCCGATAAATGGAACGAGGATTGAAATACACATGCTGCCGAGTGATTGTTCCGCACAAGAAAAGAAGGTGCCCTAAAGACAGATTGTATTGTCAAAGAATATATATTCTGTATCAACAGTATTTTTTCGTTGTGTTAGGAGAAATCAATGGACTGGGAAAATGTCAGTTGGGTATTTTCAGGAATAGGATCAACTGTGATAAGCATCATTATTGGTGCAATTTGCGGAGGGGTTGCCGGATACAGGATCGGAATAAAGAAAACGACAATTAAGCAAACGCAGAAAAATAGAGAGAACGGAAATCAGGTGCAAATTGGAAATCAAGAAATCAAGCACTAAACAATCTCAATCTGGCGGCGATAACTCGAATCAGCTCCAAGCTGGAACGATGAACATCATCAATATGGGTATAGATGAAAAGCGCGTCCGCGAAATCGTCGATGAAAAACAAGCTCAAATTATAAAAACATGTGTGCAAGAATCCGCTCGGGTGGCCAACGGCAATATCGCTGCATTCCGTGATGATTTTCTAAACAGGGCGCAACGAAGCCCTGACTCTCTTGGACTGTTTTCAATACCCTGTTATGCAAACTTACTTGGTGAGGCGGCACGAGCAGCGGCATATTCAGAAAGAAGCTCAGATATTGAAGTCCTTTCTGAATTGCTTCTCAGAAGACTCGAAAATAAGAATAACCAGACTATAAAGGTAGGCGTAACACAGGCAATTACCGTTCTTGATAGCATCACCGACGATGCGTTATTAGCTGTAACCGTGTTATTTTCCATAGAGACATTTCATCCCATTTCGACATCGATGTTTGACGGGCTAAAAATTCTGGATGATATGTTTTCTCATATGCCTTTAGAAGATCTGCCTTCGGGTTATGATTGGTTAGATTGTCTCGACGTGCTAGGGGCATACAGAGTAAATTCACTGCAAACCTTAAAACCCCTAAAAGATTACTATTTCGAGATTTTTAATCGCATTTATCCCTTAGGAATCAAGACTGGCACAGAGAAAGAAAGCAAGGCTAGAGAAATACTCCGGAAGGCTGGGCTCGAAAATAGCCTTTGTAGATTAAACGAATTTGACAACGACTATGTCCGTCTAGATTTCCCACATAACACAAACCTAGAAGATTTGTTCATTAACAGAAAGACTAGCGATGGAAAATCCATCCAAAGAATTCGAATTTCCGATGAACAAGCCAATGCATTTAATACCATAGTAACCGAACTATATGAATCGGGAGACGAAAATTCCAATGAGAGGAAAATTGCTTTTTCCGAAAAATTTGACGAATACCCTCATCTCAGCATGATAGAACACTGGTGGCAGGATATTCCGAATAGCGCAAGAATCACTTCCGTAGGAGAAGCAATTGCGTATGCGAATGCCAGGAGAATGGTTCCAGGTTTGCCAGAAATGAATTTGAAGTAATCTCGTCTGAGTGCCATTTGAGTGCCACTAGTTTGATGACTGCATAAATTCGGATAATCTAGGAAATACACGGTATAACGGAGTGCGTTGCATGAACGAATGTTCAATGCGAGTGGGAATAACAGGAATACGTGCAATACGCGTGCACGACTGCCTAGATGGCACCCATGACGCACTGCATCATGGGTGCCATCTTTGTGTATGGGAACGGCTCACAGCGTATTTCAGTCGTCACATGACGAATCTCCGTCACGCCATGACGGATTCGCGGAAAACCGTGCTGCCGCACGTACAATGGCCACATGACGCACCCATAACGCAAGGAGATCCCGATGGAGACGGTCAACGTGACGGTACGCATGGAGGGACAGACGAGGGACGATTCGGGCAGGCTCTTCTCGGAGCTCGGCATAAGCACGACTCAGGTAATCAACATGTTCCTCAAGCAGGCCGTGAGGGAGCATAGGATCCCCTTCGAGGTCACCGCCAGGCCGGCAATCGAGTACGGCAGCGAGAACATGGAAAAGTAAGCACCCTGCCCATCGCGTC
>CEAZ01061464.1_pt1 | contig 58851 bp, 42 predicted proteins | sample 557361 | NCBI WGS metagenome assembly CEAZ01 (sample SAMEA3182074, study PRJEB8094) | gut metagenome | biome: human; feature: gut; material: Stool; isolation source: human stools | place: Canada | collected 2012-02-22 | reverse complement strand
GCACGCCAACCTCAAGTACAAGTTCGGCAACAGGAAGTTCTGGGCGGAGGGCTACTACGTGTCCACCGTCGGCCTGAACGAGGCGACGATCGCCAAGTACATCAGGGAGCAGGAGTCCCACGACATCGCGCTGGACAAGCTGAGCGTGAAGGAGTACGAGGACCCCTTCAAGAGGGGGTGATGCCGCCGGTTCGACCGGCGCGCCACGGGTCAAGATGCACTAGGCCTGGACGAAGTCCGGGCCCGCGCCTTTAGACGCGAGCCCGGGGCCCGTGGGTTATACCCTAAGAGCAAACCACCCTTTTTAAGGGTGGTTCTGATTTTGCGCGCCGTTTTCGACGTCGGATGCATTGTCGCTGCATGCCCCGAGTGCTTTTCGACGTTTGGGCGCGCGAAGACCCCTGAAATGGAGAAAAGTTGTGCTGTTCGACGACGCCGCGTGCGCCCCGATCTTCGACGGATTGACCGCTGCGCTAAAAGCCTCACCGCCCCTCACTCACTGGAATAATTCCAAAAAGTAGCCATGGCAACCCGCATGAAGTTAACCTTGTGTAACAATTAGCCATTACAGCTGGATGCTATGCCGCCGTTCCGTCCAGCTGCCTTTCCGCGTGCAGGGAGAGCGGCTGAAAAGGAGCCATCGAGTACCATGGATGTCGATGAGGCAACGCTGGCCGTTCTCAAGAAGTCCCCGGTCTTTGCGGGCATAGATCCCGCCGAGCTGCCCGGCCTGCTGCGCGCCCTCGGCGCGTACACGCGCTCCTTCTCCAAGGGTGAGGCGGTCTTCCGCAGCGGCGATAAGCTCAAGGCCGTGCCCGTGGTGCTCAAGGGCCGCATCGAGGCGCGTATGCTGGGCAAGGACGGCTCGCGTCAGATTATCTCGCGCTTTGAGGTGGGGGATTCCTTTGCCGAGGCGGTCCCCATGGCGGTGGGGACGGCACCCGTTGAGGCGATCGCCCTGCAGGACTCCGTCATACTCTTCCTTCCCGCCGAGGGGATCAAGGGCAACGGTGACGGTGCACTGCTGCGGCTGTACGCCAACGTGATGGGCGAGATGTCCAAGAAGGTCAAGACGCTCACGGCCAAGCTCGCGCTGCTCTCCGAGCCGCGCCTTCGCAAGCGCATCGCGCTGTACCTGCGGCGCCTGCCGGAGGACAAGGACGGTTACGTGATTATTCCCTATAGCCGCAAGGCCTTGGCGGAGTACCTGGCGGTGAACGATAAGGCGCTGCTGCGCGAGCTCCGTCGCATGATCGAGGAGGGCGTGCTCGAGGGCGAGGGCCGGCGCCTCAAGCTGACGAGCCGCGGAGACCTCTAGAAAGCAGCCCGAAAAATCTCAAAAAAGTTAGCCAAAGGTAACCTTGGCAACCTTTTTTAAGTTTCTCTTATGAAACAATGCACGCCAAGAGATGAACAGAAGCATGCAGCGTTCAACTCCAAGCTTTACTGCAGTTCCCGATGAAGGGGGAGCACTATGAAGAAGGATTATTCGCGTCGAGATTTTCTGAAAGTGACGGGTGCTGCTGCGCTGGTCGTGGCGACGGCAGGTTGTGGCCTGGCGACGGAGCCCACGAGCGCGTTTGCCGATGCGAGCACAGATGACACGTACACGGTCACTGCGAACGTGTACGTTGATAAGGCAGACACGCCTATCGGAAGGAACGCCTATGTCACTAACAGCGGCAACCCTCCGCGCAATAAGCCTACGAGTCCCGTGTATAACAACGCGACACTTGTAATAAAAGACGGGAAAAAACTGCTGACGGTCCCCATCGTTAACGATACGTTTGGCATTTTATCTATCGCTGATACCTCGACGGATGGTGTTGTCTCGGTGGTCGGTACAACTGAAACGGCATGGAAGGCCCCGTTCCCATGGACCACACCTTATGTGAACCGGATCGCAACCATCACCTTTGATGTGACGAACTTTGCAGCGGGTACCTCGGTCGCAACGTTTTCCCCGTCGAAGGAGTTCGCGACGTTCCCGCTGTACAGGGGCGATAAAGCTTGGAACCTGCATCTTGTCGCAGATTTGAGTGCGGCACAGTAAGAGCTTTTGCACGAATCTTGGGGCGCAAAGCTAAAGGCCTCGGCTCAGCTTCGTTAGAGCCGGGGTCTTTTGGAGTAAGGGAGAAGAAATGGAAAACAGGGCTACGCGATTGCTCCGCTATGGTTTGAGGCAGGCGGTGATACTCGTTGCCGCCCTCTCGATGGTGGGCTCCCAGCTGCCGATGACGGCGTTTGCCGAGGTGGCCCAGGAGGCCCAGGTTGCCTCTGAGCGGGCAAATTCCGACCAAGGCGTCACGGTCACGGATTCTGAGGCTGCGGCTACCACCGATAATACCGATACTGATTTGTCGGAGAATCATCCGGATGCCGATGCGACGCAGCAAGTTCAGACGGACAAGCAAGAGGCCGATGAGAAAGCTGCTGCGGCAGAAGACGTTCCCTCGGCGGCGAAGGGGGAGCAGGAGAAGCAGGGTGCTTCGAGCGATGCGGAGAAAATGCAGGATTCCCAGTCTGCTGAGGAGGAGTCTGCAGCCGCCTCCCTCCTTGCCGCGTCTGATGAAATTGACCCCGAGTCCTCGCGCATCTACTCGTCCGTGGACAAGCTCGTGCCGGGAACGTATAGCGTTCTGGCGAACATCTCCATGCGTGACCCCATTCCCGGCATGAATCTGCGAGCCTATGCCACAAATCCTCTTAATCCGGAAAGCATTAACGGTGCCAGCGGTATCCCCAATGTTCCCGTAAAGACCCGTAATGCCACACTTGTCGTTGCTGCGGACGGCACGGTAACCGTTGTCGTCACCCTGCCCAACCCGGTTTTCACCTTTCAGAAGCTTGGTACGAGCGATGGGGCGAAGATTACGAATGTAACCACGAAGCCAATCGAGAAGAAGGACAACGACGACGACTACAACAAGAAGGTTGCAGATGCAGGCATTACAACGCGCATCGAACACATCACCTTCCAATTGGACAATCTGAGCGGCACCTATCATTTGACCGGAAATACCGAGTACGCAACTACGCTCAATAAATTCCTCAACAAGGATCTCGATTTGGACCTTGACCTCGCGAACGCCAAGAAGGAAGTTTCGGGTGATTTTGCGAAAACGTTCAGCGATCAAGCGACTGGCGTGAAGCTCGATGTAAAGGCCGGTGCGAGCTCGTCGGCGATAAATGAGCTGTCCGAGGCGACCCTTTCCGTCGCGTCGGTTACCAGCGGTCACGCATATGAAGCACTGAAGGTCTCTCTCGGTCAGAAGTATAAGACGGTTCCCGATTATGCGCTCTATACCATCGATTTGATGGCACAGGGGGCCGCCATCGTACCAGATGACGCTATGGCCTTGACGTTGAAGCTGTCCAAGCAGCCTGCCGGATCCAAGGTGTTCCGTTTCGCCGGAAACAAATTGGAGGAAGTTGGCTCCGTTGCCGCTGACGGCACCCTGAGCGCCCCGGTTTCCGGTCTGGGTTCCTTTGTGATTGCGACTCCCAAGGACGAGGCAAATACGGGTGAGTGGGCCTGGACTTGGGATAGCCTGGACGCGGCCTCGGGTATCGGCATCTCGTACGAGACCGATGGAACGCTTGATGGTCCTTTTACGGATCTGGGTACGCCCGAAGAGAGCGTTGAGATTATGAAGTGGTACTCAGGATATTTCAAGTTGAACACAAAGATATTGAACGACAGGGGATATACCGATCAGGTGCAATCTCTGGTGTCGAGTGAGTCTTCGTTTTCCTCGCCACAGGTGAAGGGTCTGTATAGTGCAGGGCTAACGATACCCGACTTTGTTCCCAATGCTAATCTCTTCGATCCCGCGGGCAAATTCACTTTCTCTGATGAGCACATTGTGTTTGCCATGACGGTGCCCGCCTCCCAGGGAAGCGAGTTCTACCTGATAACGGGCACCAAAGGCTCGGGTGCCACCAAAGCAATCAAGCTCAAGGCATCGGTGGCGGACGGCAAGGCGTACGTTCGCCTGACAAAGGAGAATACCGGCACTGGCAACGTAACGAACTACCTGTTCAACTCCGCGTTGGATCTTGACGGAGGGACGATGCAGCCTGCCAGTGACGATACCCCCTGGGGCTACATTGCCGTGGTCAACGACGCTCCCAAACAGGTTGTCCAGCCGACGGCGGTGAAGGATCTCGTCTACACCGGAAAGGCCCAGATCGGCGTGACCGCGGGCGAGGGCTATACCGTTGGTGGCGTGGCTTCGTCAACCAACGCGGGAAGCTACAAAGCTATCGTTACCCTCAAGGACGGCTACGTCTGGAAGGATGGCACGAACAACCCCGTGATTATCGACTGGTCCATTGCTAAAGCCCCGCTTACGGCAGCCTTCAAGAACACGACGCTCAATGTGGGTGATGAGCTCAGTACCGGCCTTATGGATATTACGGGGTTTGTGAACGGCGAATCAATTATCTCGGTGAAACTGGCAGATACAACGTTCACCTTGCCAACGATGTCGGGTGGCGATACGTCGCAGGTGGGTACGTATACCGTGACCCCGACGGGCGGTACTGCTAAGAACTATGAGTTTGTGGGCGTACCGGGAGTGTTGACGGTCAAGAAGCCCGCAGCTTCCAAGGAACTCGCCCCCGGTACTTACCGGATTACCGCCAACCTCTCCATGCCGGGCAAGTACAATCCGTTGTTGCCGGGCACCACGGTGTATCCGACGAATCCGAATAACCCATTTGGACCCGTGATCGATTACAACGATCAAGCCGAGGTGTCGAACGATATTCCAATGACCCCTGTTTCCATGAATGCGACGCTCGTGGTGGCGAAAGATGGGACGCGCACGCTTGTCCTACCTGTTAAGAATCCCGTGTTCACGCTGCAGGAACTTGGTACGTCAAGCGAGCTCAAGGATATTTCGGTCACGCGCGTGCCGCCCAAGGATCCAGCAAACTGGAAATACGGGAAGTACGAAACACGGATCAGTCAGCTGACGATTAAGCTGACTGACGACTTGACAAGTGGGACGAAGGCATACTTCTTCAAGGGCTCAAAGATGTACGCAGTGCCCCTAGACCAGGATATTCAGCCGGCGGGTGATGTCGCCCTGCAGCTTGATGTTGCCTATAGCTCCGCCAAGAAGGTTTCTGACAGCACGACGGTTCCCGGCGGTAACGGCGGTTCCACGAACCCTGGAGGCAACGGGGGAGGGTCGGATCATAACAACTCCGGCAACGCCGGTGGTAACCAGAACAACAATCAAGGCAACCAGGGCACCTCGAACAACGGGGGCTCCACGGGCGGTAGCGGCACGGCGACCGGGCACCTTAAGGAGGGCACCTACACCGTGACGGCGAACATCTACGTGAGCCGTGCGAGCTCGGGCCTGCCGCTCTCACCGCACATCACGAGCGGCGTGTTCCCGCCCAAGGACCCGGTCACCAACAACGCCACGCTCAAGGTGGATGCCAACGGCCGCGCCGTGCTCTACCTGCCCATCAAGATCCAGTCGCGCATCATGACGGTGCAGAGCGTGAACGGGTTGAACGTCATCTCGAGCACAGGTGGCAACGCGCTCACCAGCGTGACCATCGACCTCGGCGTGCTTGAGAACCCCGGCTCCACCATCAAGAAGGGCTGCTCGGTGACCATCACCATGGGCTCACTCGCCTCGACCATCTCGGGCATCACCGGCCAGCACACCTGGGACGCCACCTTCGAGCTGAACCTCTCGGGGCTGCCGAGCTCCGGTGGCGGCTCGGTCCCGGCCGGCCTGCTCTCCAAGCTGCAGAACGCCGATTCCAACGTGACGGGCGTCACGACCAAGGAGGCCGAGCAGGCCGCCCTCGAGGCGCTCGAAGCCGAGGCGGCGGCTGCCGGCGAGGACGGCAAGAACAGTCCCGTGCAGAAACTTGCGGGCAAGAGCAGTGGCGAGAAGGCGCTCGAGACCAACCCGGTTGCCTTTGCGGCCGGCGTGGTGTTTGCCGGCGCGCTGGTTGGCGGTGGCTGCGTGTGCGGCGTGAACGCCTATCGCCGCCACAAGCGCGAGGCAGAGCGGAGCAGTCGCACGGCCGAGAAGACCGAGGCTTAGTCACCGCACGGCATGCAGGCAAGGCGGACGGGATGCTGGTCCCGTTCGCCCCTTTCAAACGTACTGGGAGACGCATCCATGAATATCACCACCGATCTTTCGCGCCGTAGCTTTCTGGCGCTTGGCGGTTCTGCCCTCACGGTTCTGGCTGGCCTGGGCCTCGCCGGCTGCTCGGGCGGCTCGTCTACCGGCTCCGGTTCCGCTGCTGCCGGCTCGTCGCCCGCAGGCGTGACCTTCAAGTCTAAGAGCGAGGATCGCGAGCTCAAGGGCTCGGCCGACGCCACCAAGGTGCGCGTGGGCCTCATCATGGGCCCGCCCTCCATGGGACTCTCGCAGTTCCTGCTGGCGGCTAAGAACAACAAGACCTTCAACGACTTCTCCTTCGAGCTGAACGGCGTGGACTACGTGGGCCTCTCGGCCAAGTTCAACCAAGGGGACTACGACATCTGCACCCTGCCCAGCAACATCGGGCCCATCCTCTTCAACAACGACGAGCTCAAGAACGACTATCAAGTTATTTCCATTGACAACCTGGGCGTGCTCTACGTGATGACCACCGATTCCTCCATCAAGACGCTCGACGACCTCAAGGGCAAGCAGGTGCTCGCCTACGGTCAGGGCGGCACGCCGGAGTACACCATCGAGGCGCTGCTCAAGAAGACAGGGCATACTGGCGACTTCAACATCGTGTTCAAAAGCACGCCATTCGAGATCCTGAACCTCATTCAAGATCAGCCGAACGCCATCGCCATTCTGCCGCAGCCCTTCGTGGCGCTCGCCGAGACCATGGTGGACAAGCTCTACGTGCCCATCTCCATCACGGACGAGTGGAACAAGGCGTTCAAGAAGGAGGGATCGATGGCTGTTACCACCACGACCATCGTGAACAAGAAGTTCGCCGAGGAGCACGAGCAGGCCGTGGTGGAGTACCTGCAGATGGCGGGCAAGAGCGTGGAGTGGTCGCTCAAGAACATGAAGGCCGCCTCGCAGCTGCAGGAGGAGTTGGGGACCTTCCTCAACAACCAGGTTTCGCTTGCGGCTATGCCGCACATCGAGATGGTGAGCCTCACGGGCGAGCGTATGCGCACGGCGCTCTCCGGGTTTGTGAAGTGTCTCTACGATGCCAACCCCGATAGCGTGGGCGGCAAGATTCCCGGTGACGGCTTCTACTACCTGCCGCCCCAGGGGTATCTGGACGATTCGAACACGAGCGTCTCGGGCGAGGACGTGCCCACCGACGGCAGCGCGAGCGGGGACCTGCAGTGAGTGCCCAGGGGAGGGGTGCCGGCAAGACAGGTGCCGTGGACGCGGGCATACCGGCGTCTGCGGCGGACGAGGCCGCGCGCGGCGAGGCTTGGGCCGAGGCGGCGGGCGCTCCCGGGCGCGTTCTCACCCCGGCGCAGATCCACGACATGATGGGCGTGGACGAGGCACGCGCCGCACAGATGATCCAGATGGTGCGTCAGAACGGCTTGCCCGACGACCAGATGGCGTTCATGGTGCGCACCGCCGCGGGCAAGGGCGCCACGCCGGACAGAATCCTCGCGGTGATGCGGACCTTCGGGGCCGCGGACGAACAGGCTATCGGCGTGATGCGCACCTCCGGCGTGCTGGGTGACGAGGAGGCCGACGCCTTCCTCACGGGTGTGCGTGCGCTCGCCGTGGCGGCCACGGGCGCCGCGGATGACGAGGGCGCCGCTGCCGTCGCGCGGCGCGAGAAGTGCCTCGGCCTCCTCAAGCGGGCGGGCATCATCCTGTTCTGGTTCGCGGTGTGGGAGGTCGCCGACCGCCTCATCGGCAACCGCCTGGTGCTCGCCGGGCCCATCCGCACGCTCGAGGCGCTGGCCGCCCAAGTGGTGAAGCCCAACTTCTGGGTGATCAGCCTAGCGTCCACGGCGCGCATCGCCGTCGGCTTTCTCATGAGCTTCACGGCGGGCGTGCTGCTGGCGCTCGTGGCGTACCGCGTGCGCATCGTGCGCGACTTCGTGGACCCCATTATCTCGCTGCTGCGGACGCTGCCCATCGTGAGCTTTATCATCATGCTGCTCATCTGGGTGGGGCCGCAGAACCTCACCATGTTCCTGGCGTTCTTCATCGTGCTGCCGCTCATCTACACCAACGTGCTCTCGGGCTTTGAGAGCGTGGATCCCCAGATGCTCGAGATGGCGCGGGTGTTCCGCTTCTCGCCGTGGCGCACGTTCATGTACGTGTACCGGCCCGCGGTGATGCCGTTTCTGGCTTCGAGCTGCAAGATCAGCCTGGGCATGAGCTGGAAGAGCGGCATCATGGCCGAGGTGCTCGCCATGCCCGATCCGTCGATCGGCAAGCAGATGAACACGGCGCGCACCTTCTTGAACACGCCGGACCTCTTTGCCTGGACCGTGGTGGTGATGATTCTCTCGCTCGCGTTCGAGAAGCTGTTCATGCAGCTGGTGAAGTTCGCGGCGCAGCCGTGGGGCGGACCGTTGGGGCGCGGCGCCGCGAAGGGCGGTGAGTGACGTGGAGTTGGTGGAAGACGTTCGCATCGAGGGGCTCCGTAAGAGCTTCGGCGATCTGGACGTGCTGCGCGGCGTGACCTTCACCCTAAGCGCGGGCGGCGTCTACTGCCTCATGGCGCCCTCGGGCAGCGGTAAGACGACGCTCTTCAAGGTACTGCTGGGGCTCGACGCGGCAGATGCCGGCGTTGTGACGGGTATCGCGCCCGGGCAGATCGCGGCGATGTTTCAGGAGGAGCGCCTCTGCGAGGCGTTAACGCCCGTGGAGAATGTGCTGCTCGTGTGCCCGCGCGGGACGCGCCGGGCGCGGGTGCGCTCGCTGCTCTCGCGGATCCTGCCCGAGGACTCGCTCGACCGGCCCGTCTCGCAGCTCTCGGGCGGCATGCGGCGACGCGTGTCGCTCGCCCGCGCGTCGGTGTATCCTTCGCGGATGCTGCTGCTCGACGAGCCCTTCACCGGCCTCGACGCCGTGACCAAGGAACGCGTCATCGATTTTTTGCTGTCGGAGCGGCGCGGGCGCACGATGCTCGTCTCGACCCATGCCGAGGGCGATGTGGCGCTGCTGGGCGGGGAGAAGATCGAGCTCGACCGCGTGCAGGGCTCGAGGATTGACCACGGTGCCGCGCCGGGAGCGTTCCCGCCCGCGCCGCACCGATACCGAGATGAGGAGACAACTATGTTCGATAGTACCAAGACCATGCGCGAAATTGCGACCGAGGACCCCCTGTTTGCCGAGTTCCTGGTGAGCAAGGGCTTCCCCTTCACCGTGGACAACCCCATTACTGAGCTCGTCACCTTCGACGACGTGGTGAACGTGCGGCAGCTCGACCGTGACGCCTTTCTGGCCGAGTACGAGGAGTATCGCGCGGCGCGCGCGTAGGGCTTCGTGCACGGGAGAGGCGCCGAGGGGGACAGAGGGGTCTTCGTATGGCTATGACGCAGCACTACACGCTGGGAATCGATATGGGCGCGAGCTCGGTCAAGGTGGTCGCGCTCGGGACGGGCGCAGTCGCGGCAGAGGGCGCGGGTGCGGGGAGCGCACCCGCCGTGCTTTGGAGCGCGCGGCGGCCGCACTACGGTGATCCCGTCGCCTGCCTGCGCGACCTGCTCGCGGGCATGCCCGCGGCGCTGGCGCCCGAGGGCTGCGGAGGCATCGCGGCGACGGGCTCGGGGGCAGGTGCGCTCGCCGAGGCGGGTGCCGCGCTGCCCGTGCTCGAGGACGTGCCGGCCATTGCCTCCGGCGCACAGATCCTGGCGCCGGAGGCCCGCTCGGTCATCGAGATCGGCGGTCAGAACGCCTACTTCGTCTGCCGGCTCGCGGCGGCGGGGCCCGAGTTCGCCATGAACGAGAGCTGCGCCTCGGGTACCGGCTCGTTCTTCGAGGACCAGATGACCCGCCTGGGGCTCAGGATCGAGGACTTCTCTGCACTTGTGGGGCGCGCCGAGGGACATGAGGTTCCACGCATCTCGGGACGCTGCGCCGTCTTTGCCAAGACGGACATCATCCACCGCCAGCAGGAGGGCGTCCCCGTGGAGGACATTCTGCTCGGCCTCTGCTACGCCATGGTGAAGAGCTACAAGGCGCTCATCGTGCGCGGCCTGCCCGTGGAGGCGCCCGTGGCGCTCTCGGGCGGGGTGCTGCTGAACGCCGGCGTGGTGCGAGCCGTGCGCGAGGTCTTCAAGCTGGGCGAAGATGGGCTCATTGCACGCGAGGGGAACCTCTTCTTCCAGGCAGCGGGCGCGGCGCTCCATGCCTCGAAGCTCGCGGCGGCGGGCGGCGGGGCGGCGACCCTCGATGCCCTGCGCGGTGTGCTCGACCACCCGCGCTTCCAGGCGAGCGAGCTGCCCCGTTTGGCACCGTTGCCGGACGGCGGGTGCCGTCCCGGCGAGGGCTTCGCCGTGCTGTCGCGCGAGGATTGGGAGCGCGACCCCCTGACCGGCCGCATCCCGGTGTTTTTGGGAATCGACGTAGGGTCGACCTCGACGGACCTGGTCCTCCTCGACCCCCGTGGCCGCGTGCTCAATGCCCAGTACCTGCGCACTGGCGGCGACGCGCGCCGTGCCGTGCGCGAGGGGTTGGCAACGCTGGCCGCCCGCCTGGGTTCCGAGGTGCAGGTCCGCGCCGTGGCCACGACGGGCTCCGGCCGCAGCCTCATCGGCAAGCTCGTGGGCGCCGACGCCGTGGTGGACGAGATCACCTGCCAGGCTGCCGGCGCGGCACATGCCGACCCGCAGGTCGACACCGTCTTCGAGATCGGCGGACAGGATTCCAAGTTCATCGCGCTCACCGGCGGGCAGGTCTCCGACTTTCAGATGAACAAGGTTTGCGCTGCCGGAACGGGCAGCTTTATCGAGGAGCAGGCCGCTCGTCTCGCCATACCGCTCACCGAGTACGGACCGCTCGCGCTTTCGAGCGAAGCACCGGTCGATCTGGGCGAGCGTTGCACGGTCTTCGTGGAGAGCGCCATTAGTGCGGCCCTCTCCGCCGGTGCCGCCAAGCGCGACGTAGCCGCCGGCCTTGCCCTCTCCATCGTGCGCAACTACCTGCACCGCGTGGTGGGCGGCAAACGCGTGGGGTCGCATATCGTGCTGCAGGGCGGCGTCGCCTACAACCCCGCGATCGTGGAGGCGTTCCGGTCGTTCTACCCTGACGCGCTCACGGTGTCGCCCAACTTCGCCATCTCGGGTGCGGTGGGGGCGGCCCTCATGGCCGCCGATGCCGCCGCGAAGCCGGGTTTCGAGCTCACGGCGTTCAAGGGGTTCGATCTTTCCGGCACGACAGCCGCGGGGCGCGGCGTGGACGAGCACGCAGTCGCACTCAACCGTGCGTTCTACAAAAAGACCGAGGAGCTCTTTCTCGAGGGCTACACGGGCAAGATCGACCCGGCCAAGAAGACCGTGGGCATCCCGCGCTGCCTCATGTTGCACCGCCTGTTCCCGCTCGCCAACGCCTACTTCTCCCGCTTGGGCTACAACGTGCTGCTCTCGCCCGATACCACCGAGGAGCAGGTCCGCCTGGCACAGGAGAACGCGCGCGGTGAGACCTGCTATCCCGTGAAGCTCATCTACGGGCACATGGCGTGGCTCGCGGAGCGCGAACCCGACTACATCTTCATGCCGAGCCTGCACACTATCCGGCACACGAGCTCGCGTGTGGCGCACAACTACGCATGCCCTTATATGCAGACGGCGCCGCGCTTGGTGGCGGACGCCCTCTGCCTGGAGCGGCGCGGCATCGAGCTACTGAACCCCCTGCTCGACATGGATTTTGGCCAGGAGGCCATGGCGCAGGCGCTGCTGGGGTTGGGCGAGCGGCTGGGCCATGCGCGCCAGGAGGCGGCCGTGGCCATGATGGCGGGCGGCTTTGCCGTCACGTCCTTTGGTGAGAAGACCGAGGCGCTGGGCGACGAGCTCTTGGGTTCGCTCGCGCCGGGGGAGCGCGTGCTCGTGCTCATCACGCGCAACTACGGTATCTCCGATGGTGCCCTCAACATGGGAATCCCCGAGATTCTGCTGGACCGTGGACAGAAGGTCATCACGCTCGGGCACCTGCACGCGCATGATATCGATGTCTCGGCTGACCACCCCGGCATCTGCTGGCCGTTTGGGCAGCACATCCTCTCGGGCGCCAAGATGGTGCGGCGCGATTCGCGGCTCTTCGCGGTGTACCTCACCAACCACGGCTGCGGTCCCGACACCATGCTCGACAAGCTCTTCGCCGAGGAGATGGGTGAGAAGCCCTACCTCACGATCGAGTGCGATGAGCACTTCAGCCGCGTGGGCGTGATCACGCGCGTGGAGGCGTTCCTGAACGCGCTGGCGCATCTCTCTGAGGAGGACGCGGTGCGGGTGAGCTCGCCTGCGGGTGTTGGCGCGACCGCGGCCGTGGCCGATGCTGTGTCTAGGCCGTCGTGCGTGCACCGGGATGCGGCTGGCGGGGTCGCGTGCGCGGCGGGCGCCGCCGGTGCCGACTGCGCCGCCCCCTCGATGGCGCTCTCCGTCATACCCGAGGGTGGCGAGGCGCTCGATCCCGCGGTACCCGTGGCGGTGCCCAGGGTGGGCGCGTACGGCGACCTCGCGGCCGCATGGCTGCGCGCGCGGGGCTTCGACGCCCGTGCGATCCCGCTCGACGCCGTGGCACTCGAGGCCGGGCGTACGGCGACGTCCACCAAGGAGTATGGCTCGTTCACGGCGTTCCTGGGCGCGGCGCTCGTGGCGGAGCAGGTCGCCGGCCCGGGGCCGCTCTCGCTGGCATTGCCTGCCACCTGCGGTGCCGAGGCCGATAACCAATATGACCGCGTGGTCCGCGCGGTGCTGCGCCAGCGCGGCCACGGTGACGTGGCAATCGCCGCACCGCGTTTCGAGGTCCTTCCCTGGGAGCTTAACCGCCGGCTGGGCGCGGGGGCGGCTTCCGAGCTCTTCGGCGTGCTACTTGCGGGCGATGCCGCCAATGCGCTGCCGGTGTCGAGGCGGGCTGGTTTCGTGCGCGCCTGCGTGGAGCAGCTTGTCGCCGGGGGCGCTTCCTCGCTGGACGTGCCGCGGATCGCGCGGCTCGTCGCGGAGTTCGCAGGGGGCGATGCCCCCGATGCTGTCAGGCGGCTCGCCTTGGTGGGGGAGTGGCCCTGGGTCTATGTCGACGAGCTTACGGGTGAGCTGTGGGACGAGGTCGCGCAGCGCGGCTATCGGCTCGCGCGCATGCCGCTCTCGGAGTTCTTCTGGATGATGTGGCAAGACGAGTGGGAGCAGGACTCTTCGCAGGGGTCTCGCAGCGGGGTGAAGGGCATGCCCTGGGAGCCGGGGACGCGGGCGGGTGTCGCCGCGGCCCCTGCCTCTATACCTTCCGATGCCGTGTCCGCCGTCGAAGTGCCGGCCGATCCCTTTGCTGTCCCGGCGGACGAGTTGGCGGACCGCGCGTCTTTGCTCGATGCCTTTCGCTGCCAGATGGCTGCGCTCTCGGCCGCCCTTGAGAATGTGCTCGGCGCGGGTTCGAGCTCGTTCGCCGTGAATCCGGGCGAGCTCATTGCCGCGGCGGATGCAGGCATCCCGCGCTTCCGCGGAGCCGGTGCGCGGTATCGCTTCGCTAAGGTCGCGCTTGAACGTCTGCGTTCGGCGGGCGTGGTGACGGTGGCGTCGATGTACGAGAACGTCGACACCATCCTGCGGCTCAAGGCCGATAACGACGAGGCGCGGGAGGACATCGAGCGCGGTGGGGCCGCCAGCGCGCCGGTGCTGCGCCTCGCGTTCGACGGCACGCTCGACACTTCGAACATCGAGAAACTTCGTTCGTACCTTTACTATATATAGGTGCCATCTTAGAAAGGAGGCCCCATGGGGCTACGAAACCTGCCGACCGACGTCGCGCGCCCGCTGACGTCACTCATCGACGACGCCGAGCCCGGTCGCGTCTCGAGCCGCTCGCTCACGCGGCTCTCAGACGTATGCCAGATCATGCTGCTGTCCTTTGCGGCGGGGGAGAGCGTCTCGGACGAGGAGTACCCGGCGGACACCATGTACTACCTGCTTGAAGGCTGCGCGGGCATCACTTTCGCGCAGGAGGGGCGCGCGCCCGTGCCACTTGCCGCCGGCGAGGTGCTCCTCGTGCCCGCAGGTGTGCGGCATGCCGTGGAGCCTGCGGGTGCCATCAAGCTGCTGCAGCTATCCTTATAAGGGGACGTCTATCAAAAGAAAGCCATCGCAGAAAGGAACAACCATGGCAGAGCTCATCAAGAACATCGAGAAGGAGACTGTCTTCAAGCTGGCCGAGCAGGTGAAGCTCGAAGGCGGCAAGGTCAACAGCCTCACCCTCGCGCAGGCGCCGGCCACCAAAATCACCGTTTTCGCCATCGACGCCGACGAGGGCATGTCCAGCCATGCGGCGCCCGGCGACGCGCTCATCACGGTACTCGAGGGTACTGGCGAAATTACGGTCAACAGCGTCCCGCATCAGCTGGGGGCGGGCGAGAGCATCGTCATGCCCGCCGGCGCGCCGCACGCGGTGCGTGGCATCACCCCGTTCAAAATGCTGCTCGTGGTGGTATTGGCTGCGTAGGACGGCCGACGGGGAACGAAAAGGCGGCGCGACCACGCTCGACGAGATGGAGAAGGCTCACTTTGAGCCGAACGCCAAGGGCGGCGGATCCAAATTGGGTCCGCCGCCCTTTTTCGTGCGACAATCGATGAAGTTGAATGTGACCACATGGCAAGGAGCTATTCAGATGAAAGACGAGAACGAGACGAATGCACCGGTAGCCGACGCCGCGCCTGCCGCACCCAAGCCTGCGCCTAAGCCCGCGTCCAAGCCGCGCGACCCTTACATTCGCGCCGAGAACGAGGACGATGACGGCTACGATCCCTACAGTGATCGCCGTCCCGAGCGCGAGCCGATGTTCGAGGCCGACCCCTGGCGTTAGACTTTAGGCATTAATTCAGACGGCATATTCTTGGCGGACTCCCCGTCCCGTGAGAGGTGGTTGCGGCCGCAGAGGCGGACTGTCAAGATCTGGAACGGAGCTGGGTCCGGAGTTGGGTCTGTACGGCATGTGGTGGGCAGGGCGGTGTGGGGCAAAGGAATGGAGTGCAACAAGACGTTGAAGGGCGCGTCATGCAAAGAAGCTGAATCGTCTGTACGGTAACGGGATGTGGTCTCTGCCTTTGCATGTACGACCCAACCGTCGGGAGAGCGCCCGTGATCCCGAGGGATCAGACTAAAAGCCAGAGAAACTTATGGTCAACAAAGCCATAGACGAGGATCGTGTCCCCAAAGTTGGTGTAAGCGTCACTTCGTCTGACCGCTGGAAAAAGCGGCCATCTCCTAGAATCTTTTATTGCGAAGTAAAGGATTCGAAGAAAGGACGATGGCCACCATGGAAAGTTTAGAGTAGCAGGCGGGCATCACGGGCGAGATACCCAGATTCGACGACGGCATGGTGAACATGGCCGAGCTCATAAGGGCGATGGCCGAGTCGCTCGTCAACGAGATCATGGGCGCCCGGGCCGACGAGGCATGCGAGGCCGGCAACCAGAGGAACAGCTACCGCGAGCGTCGCTCGCCGCTAGCGTCGGCGCCATCAACCTCAGGATCCCGAAGCTGCGCGCGGCGATCGCCGCCGTGCCCGGCATCCTGAAGGCCGTCTTCGCCGAGCGCGACCCCGAACTCGTGCGCGAGCCGTACCAGCTGGCCACCGAGCGGATAGAGGGCTTCTGCCCCAAGGCGGCCGAGGTGCTCGAGGAGGCGGAGGCCGGCGCGCCGGCCTACCTCGACTTCCCCTACGGGCACCGCGTGAGGCTTCGCGCCGACAACGTGCAGGGGCGCACCGACCGCGAGCTCAGGCGCCGCGGCCGCGTGGTGCAGGTGTTCCCCAGCAGGAAGTCGCCCATCAGGATGATGGGGGCGGTGTTCGCCGAGATGGACGAGGACTGGGCCGGCCGCCGCCGGCTCGACGACGACTCCATCGGCAGGGCCGTGGAGGGCGCCGAGGTCAACGCGCCCGCGCCCGCCTACGGGGGGCACCGCCGCGGAGCACGCTGCCGGGATCATCGCGCTCGTCGCGGCCGACAGCCCCGTTCCCGGCGGGAAGGCGGCCTGACATGAGCTAGAATGGCGGCATTCTAGGCGATTCTCGGCTCCTCGGGCAGCCTGCGGCTACCCTCGAGAACCGAGTTTTACACCAACACTGATAATCATATGCATCCGATTGGCGTCGGCCGGTGGAGAACGACGTGGCGCGGAACGCGTGGAAGCAGGGCGTCGATGGTTCCGGCATCAAGATTGCCGTGCTCGACGATTAACCGATCGGAGACTATCCGGGGCTAGTGGATGCCGATATCACGCATCAGGTGGGCAGCTTCCGGGAATGGGATTCCGAGTAGAGGGCGAAGACCCGGTGCATCATCAACGGGAAGCCGATGATTGCTACTCTCCGGAGAGGCGAGGATAGTTGGCAGTATCCACCGGCACCAGTCTCGTATACGAGGCCACCTATGCCGCAGCAGCCCGCGCAGAGGTATCCGCCGGTTCCCGCACCCCTCGCATGGTCGTCATTCACGGTAGGAAGAACACGGAAAGGGAATAAACAATGGCCGAGGCCTGATCCGATGAGAATGGTGATTTGGATACAATTGGGTTCTTACCATTGTCTATGGAACCGGAGGTCGTGCGATGGGCTATCTGGCATATATGCGGGCGAACCGTCCGGGCTGAAGTAGGATGCATTGGAGGAGCCGCAGCCGGGATGCGAGCATCGATCATTTCGGCGCCAAACACGAGGCATTCGACCTGCCGATTCCATTGCTGCACACATGCGCGTCCAGTTATGCGTTCAATAATCATTCGGCAAGTACTGTGTCTTGCCGGTATTGCGCTCCGGTGCGGCCATTCCCCAGACAGATCGGCGACAAGGGGGACAGCAGCAGGCGTATGGACGTCAGCGTTTTGCGCGCCCCGTTCCCCATCACCGAAGACACCGGCCTCACATCGTTCTCCACATGCTCGCTTGGTCATATCGACGACCCATCGTTCATGCCGCCCTACAACGGCAATCCGTCGCAGGCGATGGTGCGGTTGATGAACTCTTTCCGCATGAAGCCGGGTTGGATCGTATGGAACGGGTGTCTGCATGTGTGGGTGAACTCCCTGTGCTGGAAACAACTGCCGGATGCGAACGATGATTTCCGTTACGCCATAGGCGGCGTGCCTGCGACGTTGGAGCTTGAACTGTTCAAGGCATATCGCGTGTATTACGAGCAGTTGCGGTGTGAGCTGCCGTATCCGTATGCGGGACCCGTCTCGTGGCCGGATCAGTGCGATCCGCGGTTCCCTTTGCCGTCCGATCCGCGCTATGGTGCATATACGTAGCGGGAGCGCATATAAGCAATATCCATGGCGAGAACTTGCTGAGAAAAATATGATGACCAATCCGATGATGAATTCCCGGTCTGTATGGGCAGTATCCGAGCAAAACATACGGGCCACAACCGAAATGGAACATGATGGCGATCATCAGCTTCGTCGCCTCGTTCCTCATCGGCCCGGTCGGTCTCATCCTCTGGCTCGTATGGAAAGACCAATGAGTTGGGCGGGTAGACGACGGCTGGCGGCATGCGCCGCGGCGATGGCGACGCTCGTCGCCATCGCCGCGGGACTCACCGGATGCACTCAACCCGTATGGTTCACGCATCACGCCGATGCGGATACGAACGGGGCGAGCGCCGGCGGTACCGGAAATGGGACGTTTTCGGACTGGCCGCCATACGCGAAGAAAAGATACGACATGGATGTCACACCCACAGCGAGGCAGATCTCGATAGCGAAGGCGCTGCTGAACGATCGACAGGAGCGGGACGCGAACGTCGCCGGTATGAAGGATGGTTGGCCCGACTCGCAACTGTTCCGTCTGGTCACGCTGGCGGAGACGCTGCTTGACCGGATGTCGGAGCGGTATGGTGTGGAATTCCGTGCATCAGAAGGATTCCACCGTCCGGAACTACTTGACCCGACATGGTGGATCAACGTGACGCCCGCATCGGGGCCGTTGCAAGGCGACGTGTTCGAAGTGGATTATATGGAAGGCGATGGTGCCGACGGGAACGATCTCGGTCCGTATGTCGCGGACACGTATTTCACGGCGCTGCGCCGGGACGAATACAACGGTCATCTCACGGAACGGATCGACCGGTTCCTTGCGGCGCATCCCGATCTCGACTGCGTTTACCGGATTAGCAGCCCCACCGGTCCGAAGAATGAGACCCAATGGCGGTTGTCGCCGTCCGCCGCCGTCGACGATCTCGCCTCGTATTTCGTTGGCAGCATGGAGATCTACATCTCCCCGGAAACCGTGACGGACCGTGAGCGATTTGCCGCATTCGCATCGGCGTTCATCACCGCCATGCGGAAAGACGGGCTGGACGTTCACTACGAGATCGTGCAGATCACACGCATCGACGGCGCCGAATTTACCATCGGGGCCGCACGGGACGCTATGCGCCATTCGACGGAGACGCCCGCGTGGGACTCCTGGTATACGGGAGGATTCACCGCCAGCGCGGACGCCTCAGCCCCCGAGATCATCAAGGATGGTGAATAATCATGGCCGTGGACGCGCGTGACCTCGCCGTACTGACGCATCTGACCTATCTCGATCCCGGCAACTCGTTCATCAACGACAAGGACCTCGGTTCCGAATCACCATAGTCGTCGAAGAACATCGACAACGACATCGCCAAACCGTTGTCGAAGATCCTCATCGGATACGATTCGAGTCTCAAACGCAAAGGCGACGACTCCGATACCGACAGGACCACGGGATCAGAATGGGCGCGTTCGGTCAGCAACGCCCGCACCGATTTGGATCCGAAACGGCTGATACTGGTGGACGCGATGGGCAACGGGTCGTCCCACCATCATCGTGACCATGGCGTTCCGTCGTCTCCTGCATGAGTAGAACAACGCGTTCTTCACGTCGAAGTACAGGGCGGGCGATGAGGTTCCTCCGTAATGAATCACTCCGATGGGAACGAAGTCACGCCAACGCCCAGCGTCCACGCGGGAATCGCTGCGGCGGTTCCCGTCACTGGCATCCGAATTCCATCCGAGCGTTCGGCCAACGATCTCGTATATGGTCTTGACGTCGCCGCTGTCGGGTCCGTCCACGGCGATCACGCGATGGCCGTTCATGTCCTGCGACGTGAGATTACCTGATGTGATCTGGGCGGCGAGTCCTTCGCGGATCACCGCCGCTATGCGCTTCACCGTCTCCGCCGGCCAATCATTGCAATCATCGTCTATTCCCTCCCCTGTTCAATGCACCGTGACGCTCTCGATGATCGCATGGATCCGCTTGAGGCCATCCATCGCGGTCGGACCGGTCTCCGTCCAACAATGAGCCGATGTCGTGAGTCTGGCGGCGAGTCGACGGCATGCACGTGCTCGGGGTCATTCCAGTCGACCTTGGTGGGTGCGTCGGACGGGGGCTGTGGTTTTGTCAACCAGTGACTCTGCTTATTTTCAGTGTATTCTCTCTTGATGCTTTGTGGTTCTATTAATCAAGCTACACACAATCTTGCTCTCTAATTAATCAAGAATAGGTATAATTTTGATTAGCTAGAAAGCAAGATTGGAGAACCGTGGCATTCAACGACCTGGTGGCCCAGAAAATAAAGGACTTTGAGCAACAGGGAGTTCCGCAGGTCTTTGAGCGAGACCTTGATCTGGGAAACCCGCAGGAGCCAAAGCGCGACAACATCGTACATGTGATTGTGGGGACCCGTCGTTGTGGAAAGACGTATCGCCTGTACCAGGAGATGCGGCGGCTCCAGGATCAAGGCATCGAGCTTGACCGGATGCTTTACTTTAATTTTGAGGATGAGCGCTTGCGTCCGTATGAGCCATCGCTGCTCGCAGATGTGCTCGATACATTCCATGCACTATATCCTGCTGCTCGAGGCGAGGGCGCCTATCTTTTCTTTGACGAGATCCAGGAAGTTCCCGAATGGGGTACGTTTCTGCGTCGTGTGGTCGATACGGAAAAAGCGACCGTTTACGTGACGGGATCTTCTTCTAAGATGCTGTCCTCAGAACTTAAGAGTGAGTTCAGGGGCCGTTCTCTTGTAAGAGAGCTTTTTCCATTGAGTTTTTTGGAATACGTCCGATATAAGACAGGGAGCGTTTTCGAGCCGGATGCGACCTTTTCCCCAAGCGATGCAGCGCTGCTTCGACATCATCTGATCGGATATCTTGAACGAGGGGGATTCATCGCGACGCTTGAGCAGGCGCCCGCAGACGCGATTCAGCTGCTACAGGAATATGCTTCGCGAACGGTCGCCATGGACGTCGTTGAGCGCTACGACGTCAAGAACCCTCGCCTGGCCTCACTGTTCCTAACGCGGTGTATGGCATCTTCGGGACGAGAGTTGTCAGTGAACAAGGTGTACAACGAGTTCAAGAGCAGACAGATACCCGTCAGCCGTAATTCGCTCAGCGACTTACTTGAGTATTACGAGGATGCCTACCTGTTGTTTTCGGTGCCGGAGTTCACACGTTCACTGGCAAATAACACGCGGTCTGCGTCTAAGGTCTACGCTGTCGATCCTGCGATGTTCGGAGCGTTCTCTCCCGCATCGGCATTGGACCAAGGCCAGAGACTCGAGACCGCAGTGTTCAACGCGCTAAGAAGAAGGACTCCCGCGGTGAGGATCGGATCGGTCTGCCGCCTGCTGATCAAAGAGAAGAGCAAAAGCCATGAGGTGGACTTTGTGGCTGGGGACGCACTTCTCATGCGGGCTTATAGCCTGATTCAGGTGAGTGTGGATATGGCAAGTGAGAAAACGCGCGAGCGCGAAATTGCCGCGCTTGATGCCTCGATGGCCCAGTTCGATCTTGGCGAGTCGGCAATCGTTACCATGGATGAGCAGGCCGATATTCCATGCGAGCACGGTGTGGTACACGTTGTGCCCGCATGGAAGTGGCTTCTTGCCTAATCCTTAAAGTAGCTAAAAAGCTCCAAAAAAGACTGCCCTGGGTCGTGGCCGGCTAGTCCTGGGCCTTGATGCTCGGCAGGAGAATCTGGGCGAGGTAGTCGGTCTCGAGTTTGGTCGCGGCGTCTGCCTTGCCGTCTTTACCGACCAGGTCGTTTTTGATCTGGTTGTATGTGTAGCGGTTGCCGGTTGTGAGCTCGACAAGCGAAATCGCCGTGTCCATGGGGTAGGTCGACACGGGGTTCTGCGTGCGCCCGTTGATGGTTTGAGGGATCACATACGGATAGACAGGACCGCTCGCATAGACGGTGTAGCCGTTGCCCAGGCTGACTGTGCCCAAAACTGTATCGCCGTCGTCGGGGGTAAAGGTCTCGCCATCGCGCACCGCGACGAGCGTCACAAGCGGTGTGTTGGTGTCACCGTCCAGATAAACGCACAGCGTGCTGCCGTTTTGCCAGGTCGCAACCTTGCCGTACCACTCGACGGGAATATCGAGCTGGTAGAGGTCGGTTGCCTTGTGGCGAGCATCAGCATCACGGGATGCCTGTGCCTCGCTTGCGCTTACGGCGTTGGCGGCGGCATCGCGGCGCGTAATTGCCGCCTGCTGGAGTATCTTTGCCGCGGCGGCAGAACTCGCGCCGCCTTCCTCGGCATACTTGGCGGCGGCATCGATCTGGTCGTCAGTCACCGTGTCGGCCGAAGGCACCTTGAGCTTAAAGGTGGCCTGGGCACTCAAATCCTGCCCATCGCTCTTAATGGTGACCTGCGCCTTGGTGGTCGGGACAGTGTAGATGGTGCCGTCTTCCGCGATGGGGGATCCAGCAATGGAGAGCGTGTAATCGCCGGGCAGCAGCTTAATGCCGCGACCATGCTCGTCAACGTAGAGCGTTTCGCTCACGGAAGAACCGTCGGAATCCTGCCCGCTCACCTGTACGGGAATCTGGGAGCCGGTTGAGCAGTCGAGGCCCGCGGCATGCACGCCAATCTGCACCGACATCATCGTGTGCGCACTGGCGGCGGCAGCGGCAGCCTGCTCTTGCTGATATCCGTTCCAGGCAGCATAGCCTGCGCCGCCGGCGACAAGCGCGACAGCCACAACGCCGGCAACCATCAGGTTGCGGCGCTTGGGCGGCATCTTACGATGACGAACCTCGGCTTCGCGTGCCGAAGGGACGGACGGTAGGGGAATATCGCCCATGGCGATAGTCTCGTCTACGATAGGCGTAGAGCCTAAGCCAGGGAGCTCGCGGGTCAGCGAATCTTCGGCCGGCAAGCTGTCGAGCAAGATGGTTTCCTCGCTCGTGTCGGATTCGGGCTGGTCATCGGCCTCGTATTCGGATTCCTCGTGCCCCGTCTCGTCTTCGGTGGGCGCGGCGCCATCGTCTTTTGCATCCTGATCATCGGGCTGTGCCTCGATTTCCGGCTCATCCTGCTCATCAACGCTCGAATCGTCAAACGTAATCTCGGCCAGCGCGATCTGGTCTAGGCTCTCCAGGGCCTCGGCACACGCTTCTGCATCTTGGGCCGCATCCTCTTGGCCTATCGTCTCATCTTTCATATATCCCCCAAGCTCGATATCGGGACAACAATGTACCCAAAATTGGCGTCATATAGGGCCGTCAGGCGGTTGGAAATCTGATTTTATCCGTGCGAGAGGTTTTGAATATGTGCGTGAATGCGCGCAACAACAAAAAGCCCCGGAAAGCAGGCGAATCGCTTTCCGGGGCTGCGCATGACGCGCGATTGCGGCATCGGCTAAGTTTGCCTCAATCCAAATGTGGACGGAATAAACACGTTACTCGGCGTGTGCGTAATCGACCTTGGCGCGGCGGGCGGTGGCCTTCTCCCAATCGCTGGTGCCCTCAAAGACATCCTGCTTGTAGGGGTTGCGGCCGAGTTTCTTGGCACGGTAGACGACGTAGATGATCGCGGCGATGTTGGCGACCAGTGCGACGATCGAGACCGCGGTGGCGGCACCCGCGTCGAGCGTGGAGTGGGTCACAAAGATGGACTCCTCCTGGAAGTAGGGGAACACCTGGGCAAACATGCACCAAATGGCCAGCGTAAAGGCACGGTTCTGGATCCAGCCGCCCTTGTTCCAGATAAAGGCGGCGACGGTGGGCGCCAGCAGCAGCGCAAAGCCGCAGAACCAGGAGTGGGTGGGCAGGCAGTTGTAGGTGTAGCAGAAGTTCCAGATATCGTAGGCGATGATGTAGACCCAGGTCATGTCGGGCCACAGCATGTCAGTCTTGTCCTCGGAGGCGTAGACGCTCCACCAACCGGTCATGCAGAAGATGTTGATGATACCGGCGATGCCGTTGAACACGTTATTCCAACCGGCCAGCTGCGTGGCGCCCTCGGAGGTGACCCAGGTGGACTGGCCCAGGACAAAGAAGTGATAGGCGCTCTCAAAGTCGGACACGACGGCGATCATGATGTTGATGGCCACGATCACAAACGGCCAAGCGCGGAACCAATGTGCCTTGCCGATCTTGCCCCACTGGTACTTAATGGCAATGAAGCCCCAGCAACCGGCCAGCGCCGCGTATACCTTGGCGTAGTGGAACCAGCTGTTCTGATACACATGGGTGGGGTTGGTGAGCGCCCACTCGGCACCCTGTGAGACGCCGATGGCGATGGCGACGCAGTAGATGGTCATGGCCAGCGGAGCCACGCCAAAGATGATGGCCGCGCCGAGCTTGGTGCGGCGGCCGACCTCGTTGAGCACGATCAGGCCGATAAAGACCATGGCCCAGCCGACCCAGTGGATAAGGGTATTGCTACCCCAAACATCGAACAGCATGCTGCTCTCCTTTCACACGCCCGCGGCCCCTCTTCCGATCGCGGACAGTTTGGCCAAATGTCGTCAGTTCCGGGGCTTGCGCTCCGGATACTTGGCGGTGTAGCCCTCGATGTGGAGCGTCGAGGCGATGATTTCCTTGACCGTCTCGTCGGGCACATCGGGGTGCGTGCGGATATACATCAACAACCCCATGATGAGGGTGTAGAACGTCTCGTAGACATGGTCGATGCGTAGCTCGTGATGGGCGACAAAATCCACCACGGTGGTGTCGCAGATATACTGCGCCACGCGCTGGACCACGTTGTGCAAAAAGCCGCCGTAGAGTGCGCCGCTGCTCGAGGTGAGTGTGCCCGGCAGCTCGTGGCCGCTGGCGACCAGGCGCTTAAAGAGCGGAGCGACGGTGTCGAGTGCGCCCTCGATATCACCGACGATGCGGCTGGCATTCCACTGCTCGAGCTCGGCGATAAAACCGTCGATCACATCGTCCATCACGGCGGTGACGGCGGCGTCCATATCGGCGAAGTAGTGGTAGAACAGCGAGCGCGTGCAGCCGGCTCGCTTGGTCACGGCCGAGACAGATAGATGCGACACGCCCAGCTCGGAGCTTACCGTGCGCACGGCGGCGAGGATCTCGCGACGGCGCTCGTCGCCCGTCAGGCGCTTTGCCGCGCTATCGGATGCGGGGACGGCATCGACCACAGAGGTGTCTGCTGCGTTGTTGCCCATGCGTTTGCCGCCTTTCATCCGTTTGAGCCCGACCATTCGCCTAACAGTCTTGAATATTGTTGACGGTTCGTCAATACTATTTTTGACACAATGTCAACAATGGCAGGTGAACGGCATGGGGGCATGCCCGGCCTGCAAAAAAGAGGGGTGCCGCGGCCTCGCCGGGCTGCGGCAAGAGAAGGGACAACCATGATTCTCAACGGACCGGGGATTAGCTACACCGAGCCCGATATCGGCGCGGAGTTTGTACCGCCGCTGCCGGAGCATCCGCGTGAGGCCATCGTCAAACTGTGCGAGCACTGCACCAACCGCCTGCTGCACCGCGACGAGCTGCTGGGCTACGAGTACTGGTCGTTTGCCGAGGCCGCGACCGACGAGCAGGCCGAAGTGCTCTGCAAGATGAAGATGCGCCGTCCCTACACGCTGCCCGAGATGGTCAGGCTCACCGGCATGCCCGAGGCCGATATCGAGAAGATGCTCGATGACATGAGCTACACGGGCCTGCTCGAGTACAACTGGGAAAACCCCGAGCGCGCCAAGCAGTGGGTCCTGCCCATGCTGGTGCCGGGTTCCGCCGAGTTCCTCAACATGCGCGTGGGCCAGCTCGAGGAGCATCCGGTCTATGCCAAGTTCTTTGAGCAGGCGTCCAAGGGGCCGCTGTCCCGTGCCACGCCGATGGTGCCGCCCGGAGGCGCCGGCATCGGCATGCATGTCATTCCGGTCGAGAAGGCCATCGATGCCGCGAGCACGTCGGTGCCGATTGAGCATATCGAGCACTGGCTCGACAAGTACGAGGGCAAGTATGCCGCCAGCACCTGCAGCTGCCGTGCGAGCCGTCGCGTGATGGGCGAGGGCTGCGCCGACGATCCGGCCGATTGGTGCATTGCCGTGGGCGATATGGCCGACTACGTGGTCGAGACCGACCGCGGGCATTACGTGACCCGCGACGAGGTCTACGACATCTTGCGTCAGGCCGAGGACAACGGCTTTGTGCACCAGATTACCAACATTGACGGCGAGAACAAGATCTTCGCCATCTGCAACTGCAACGTCAACGTGTGCTACGCCCTGCGCACCTCGCAGCTGTTCAACACGCCCAACTTGTCGCGCTCGGCCTATGTCGCCAAGGTCGAGAAGGACAAGTGCGTGGCCTGCGGTCGCTGCGTTGAGGTGTGTCCGGCCGGCGCTGCCAAGCTGGGCCAGAAGCTCTGCAGCAAAAAGGCCGGCGGACAGGTGCCCGAGTATCCGCGCCAGGAGCTGCCCGATGCCACCAAGTGGGGCCACACCAAGTGGTCGCCCAACTACCGCAACGACAACCGCATCGAGACGCATGAGTCCGGCACCGCTCCCTGCAAGACGGCCTGCCCCGCGCATGTCGCCGTTCAGGGCTATTTGAAGCTCGCGGCGCAGGGCCGCTATGACGAGGCCCTAGCACTCATTAAGCGCGAGAACCCGCTGCCCGCTATCTGCGGCCGTGTGTGCAACCGCCGCTGTGAGGATGCCTGCACCCGCGGCCGTGTGGATGCCGCCGTGGCTATCGACGAGGTCAAGAAGTTCATCGCCCAGCGCGATCTGGATGCCGCGACCCGCTATGTCCCACCTGTTGTGACCCCGACGCGCGCCGGCGGCTTCGACCAGAAGGTCGCCATTATCGGTGCCGGCCCGGCTGGTCTGTCCTGTGCCTTCTATCTGGCCGAGAAGGGCTACAGGCCCGTCGTGTTCGAGAAGAACGAGCGCCCGGGCGGTATGCTCACCTACGGTATTCCCAGCTTTAAGCTGGAGAAGGACGTTGTCGAGGCCGAGGTCGAGATCATTCGCCTGATGGGTGCCGAGTTCCGCTATGGCGTGGAGGTCGGTCGCGATGTGACGCTCGACGAGCTGCGCGAACAGGGCTTTAAGGCCTTCTACGTGGCTATTGGCTGCCAGGGCGGCCGCCTTGCCGGTATTCCGGGCGAGGATGCCGAGGACGTGACCGTGGCCGTCGACTTTTTGCGCGAGGTCAACAGCGGCAAGATCGACGCGCTGACCGGCCGCACCATCGTGGTGGGCGGCGGCAACGTGGCCATCGATGTCGCACGCAACGCCTGCCGTCTGGGTTCCGAGCACGTTGAGATGTTCTGCCTGGAGAGCGAGGCCCAGATGCCCGCCAGCGAGGAGGAGCGTCGCGAGGCCGTTGAGGACGGCGCGCACATAAGCTGCGGCTGGGGCCCCAAGGAGGTTCACCTGGACGAGGCCGGTCGTGTGTGCGGTATCACCTTTAAGCGCTGCACGCGTGTCTTTGACGACGGGGGCCGGTTTGCGCCCGAATACGACGAGAACGATCTGCGCCGTGTCGATGCCGACCGTGTCGTCATGTCGATTGGCCAGTCTATTGTGTGGGGCGACCTGCTGGCCGGCTCCAAGGTGGAGCTTGGCCGCGGCCAGGGTGCCCTTGCCGATCCCCAGACCTACCAGACCGCCGAGCCAGACATCTTTGTGGGCGGTGACGTCTATACCGGCCCGAGCTTTGCCATCGATGCCATCGCCGCCGGTCACGAGGCAGCCGTCTCCATCCATCGCTTTGTGCAGCCGGGATCCACGCTCACCATCGGCCGCAACCAGCGCCGCTACACCGCGCTCGACCGCGACGATGTCGTGATCGAGAGCTACGACAACGCGAGCCGCGAGGTCGCCCACGTGGACCGCGGGCGCGAGAAGGCCGCGCCGTTTAGCGAGTACGTCGAGACCTTTACCGAAGAGCAGGTACGCGCCGAGACCGCCCGCTGCCTGGGTTGCGGCGCCTCGATCGTCGACCCCAACAAGTGTATCGGCTGCGGTCTGTGCACCACCAAGTGCGCGTTCGACGCCATCCATCTGGATCGCGACCGCCCCGAGTGCTCCACGATGGTCAAATACGAGCAAAAGCTCCCCAGCCTGGGTAAGTACGCCTTGAAGCGCGCGATCAAGATTAAATTTGGGAAGAAGTAAAAGAACCTAGCAAGAAAGCGAACGGCACAGAGAGCGGTTGGACAGCGAGCGAGTCCCAGGCGTGGCGAGGTGCCTTGAAAGAGGAGGGCATAGGGCTTTTGCCCATGCCCGACGATTGAAAGGCAGATCGCCCGTCTGGGGTTCGCGCAGCGTCAAGCCGACCGCCGTTCGTTAGAACGGCGGAAGGAAAGCTGGGGCACCTGGATCGCCGCTCGCTGACGTTGGATTGACATCGTATCAACCGCTGCAGAAGGGTTTTCACCTTGCATGAACTGGGAATCGTGTATCACATCATTCGCGATGTTGAGAACGTGGCGCGCGCCAATGGCGTGAGTCGCGTTTCGAGCGTGACGTTGCTGTTGGGCGAGGTCTCGGGCGTCGTTCCCGACTTGCTGCTCGACGCTTGGCGCTGGGCAGCAGATAAAAAGCCTATCACCGAGGGCGCGGAGCTTATCGTGGAGCCCGTCGAGGCCGTGACGCATTGCGAGGCATGCGGCCGTGACTACGCGACGGTCGAGCACGGCAAGACTTGCCCCCATTGCGGCAGCGGCGAGACATACCTGCTGCAGGGCCAGGAGGTCATGATCAAGCAGATCGAGACCCCCGACGAGGACCCGGCAGGCGCTGCCCCCGACGGTCCTTCTGACGCCCCCGACGCCGTCGACGCCGCCAACCCCCTCCACATCGTCTAGCCCCTAGTCGTTGGGGACGCTCTTACATGACTAGTCAATCAAGAACGTCCCCAACGACTACTTGCGCTAGAACATAAGCCACGAAAAAGTCAAGTCATATCTGTTTAAACAAAATAGCGGCAGTATAAGCGCATGACACTTGCTTAAAATCGTTATTAATGAACAGCCTGCTTGTATCTGCAAAATACAAGGCTTGATGAGCGACGCCTTGGCAGGTAATGAGTCAAAAAACAGCGACGTAATCAACTTGTAACAATAATAGATGTTTAAACAAAATATTCAGTCATTTGCAATTTCTGCTATAATTTCACGGTTCTTGCAGGTATACTCCTTTCATGTCGTGTAGGAATTACGTAGACAAAAAGGAGGTTATGTGATGGTAAGTATTGTTCTTGCTAGCCACGGGGACTTGGCTGCTGGAATCAAGCAGACGGGCTCGATGGTCTTTGGCGATCAGCCGTCTGTAGCCGTGGTCTCGCTCGAGCCGAGCATGGGCCCCGACGACTTCCGTGCCAAGGTCGAGGAAGCAATCGCTTCCTTCGAGGACCAGGAGCAGGTGCTCTTCCTCGTTGATCTGTGGGGCGGCACGCCGTTCAACCAGATTAGCGGGCTCATCGAGGGCCACGATTCCTGGGCTATCGTCACCGGTGTCAACCTGCCTATGCTCATCGAGGCATATTCGCAGCGCTTTGATGCAAAGAACACTGCACATGCGATCGCAAAACATCTTGTGACTGAGGCTAAGGCTGGCGTGCGCGTCAAGCCCGAGTCTCTGGAGCCCGAGGAGAAGAAGCCGGCTGCGGCCGCCGCTGCTCCTGCAGGCGCCATCCCTCCGGGAACGGTCATCGGCGACGGGCACATCAAGATTGCCCACGTCCGTATCGACACCCGTCTGCTGCATGGCCAGGTGGCCACCACGTGGACCAAGCAGATCAACCCCAACCGCATCATCGTGGTCTCTGACGGCGTTGCTCACGACGAGCTCCGCAAGACCATGATCGAGCAGGCTGCCCCTCCGGGAGTCCATGCCAACGTCGTGCCCATCAAGAAGATGGCCGAGGTCGTCAAGGATACGCGCTTTGGTGACACCAAGGCGCTGCTGCTCTTTGAGAACCCGCAGGATCTGCTCAAGGCCATCGAGGCCGGCGTCGACATCAAGGAGGTCAACATCGGTTCCATGGCTCACTCCAAGGGCAAGGTTGTCGTCACCAACGCCGTCGCCATGGGCGATGACGACGTTAAGACCCTCGAGGCCCTCAAGGCCAAGGGCGTCAAGTTCGAGGTCCGCAAGGTTCCTTCGGATTCCTCCGGGGATCTCGACGCCATGTTGAAGAAAGCTAAGGCCGAACTGGCCGCTCAAGCATAGTAAAGGAGGGTCCGATACATGTCTGCGCTTACTATTCTTTTAATCGCGCTTATCGCGCTGCTTGCCGGTATGGAAGGCGTTCTGGACCAGTTCCAGTTCCATCAGCCGCTCGTTGCGTGCACGCTTATCGGTCTCGTAACCGGTCACCTTCAGGAGGGCATCCTCCTGGGCGGTTCGCTTCAGATGATGGCCCTTGGCTGGGCTAACGTCGGCGCCGCTATCGCTCCCGATGCAGCGCTTGCCTCTGTCGCGTCGGCCATCATCATGGCGCTCGCCCTCAACGGCGGTGCCACCGATTCGGCTAAGGCAATTACCGCCGCCATCGCCGTCGCCGTGCCCCTGTCGGTCGCTGGCCTGTTCCTGACCATGATCTGCCGTACCCTGGCCACCGCTATGGTCCACGCCATGGACGCCTGTGCCGAGAAGGGCGACTTCGCCGGCATCGAGCGCTGGCAGTACGCCGGCATCCTCATGCAGGGCGTGCGTATCGCCATCCCGGCCGTCATGCTTTGCATCATCCCGGCCGATGCCGTTACTAACGCGCTGAATGCTATGCCCGACTGGTTGTCCGGCGGTATGGCGGTCGGCGGCGGCATGGTCGCTTCCGTCGGCTATGCCATGGTCATCAACATGATGGCCACCAAGGAGACCTGGCCGTTCTTCATCCTCGGCTTCGTCCTGGCTGCCATCCCCCAGCTCACGCTGATCGCCCTGGGCCTCATCGGCATCTCCCTTGCCCTCATCTACCTTGGCCTTAAGGATCTGGCCAAGCAGGGTGGCGGCATGGGCGGTGGCTCCGGCGATCCGCTCGGCGACATTCTGAACGACTACGAGTAGGAAGGGAGTGATACATATGGCAGAGAACAAGATTCAGCTTTCTAAGTCCGATCGTCAGAAGGTTTGCTTCCGTCATCAGTTCCTTCAGGGCTCGTGGAACTACGAGCGCATGCAGAATGGCGGCTGGTGCTACGCAATGATCCCTGCGATCAAGAAGCTCTACACCAGCAAGGACGACCAGATCGCCGCGCTTAAGCGCCACCTGGAGTTCTATAACACTCACCCCTATGTTTCCGCCCCCGTCATTGGCGTTACCCTCGCCCTCGAGGAGGAGCGCGCCAACGGTGCTCCGATTGACGATGTCGCCATCCAGGGCGTCAAGGTCGGTATGATGGGCCCGCTCGCCGGCGTCGGCGACCCCGCCTTCTGGTTCACCCTTCGCCCGATCTTGGGCGCTCTGGGTGCCTCCTTGGCCCTGTCCGGCAGCATCGCCGGTCCGCTGCTGTTCTTCATCGCGTGGAACATCATCCGCTACGCCTTCCTGTGGTACACGCAGGAGTTTGGCTACAAGGTCGGCTCCTCCATTGCCAAGGACCTCTCCGGCGGTCTGATGGGCAAGGTTACCGAGGGCGCTTCCATCCTGGGTATGTTCATCATCGGCGCCCTGGTCGAGCGTTGGGTGTCCATCTCCTTCACCCCGGTCGTCTCCAAGGTCACGCAGTCTGCTGGCGCCTTTATCGACTGGGCTAGCCTGCCCTCCGGTTCCAAGGGCATCAAGGAAGCACTGACGATGTATAACTCCATCGGTGCTACCGCCCTTGACCAGGTGAAGGTCACCACGCTTCAGGCTAACCTCGATCAGCTCATCCCCGGTCTTGCCGCCGTATGCCTGACCCTTTTTGTCTGCAAGCTCCTCAAGAAGAAGGTCAGCCCGATCGTCATCATCCTGGCTCTCTTCGCCGTGGGTATCATCGGTCGCGTCTGCGGCTTCATGTAAGCGCACTTCGGTTTAAGATCGAGAGTTGCAAGGCAAGGGCTTTTGAGCCATTGAAACGGACCGCACCCGGTGGGTACACTGGATGCGGTCCGATTGTTTTATCTGGAGGGCGAGGCGCGCATGGCGCAATCTCAGAACAGCAAGGTCGATCTGGCAACGCCGGCAACCTGCCTGATGGGGCTTACCAGTCACGGTAACGTAATGGTGGGCAATAAGGCGTTTGAGTACTATAACGAGCGCAATCCCGAGGACTTTATTCAGATCCCGTGGAATGAGGTCGACTATATCGCCGCCGAGGTTTTGCGCGGCACCAAGAAGATTACGCGTTTTGCCATCTTTACTAAGGATAACGGCCACTTTACGTTTTCGACGCGTGATGACAAAGAGACGCTTCGCGCGGTCCGCAAGTACGTTGACGAGGACAAGCTCGTGCGCTCGCCCGATTTCATCGATGTAACAACCAAGGGTGCCAAGAGCATCCCCTCCCTCATCAAAGGCCTCTTCCACAAAGGCGACTAGCTCCTCATAAGTTGCGGTGAAATAGTTCCTAAATTCGACTTTAGATGCTTCTGGCAGGAACTATTCCACCGCAACTTCGAAGAGCTGCTATGCACTGTATGGCTGCGACATAAATCTGCTACACTAATACGACATGCCTCCGTAGCTCAGGGGATAGAGCACCGCTCTCCTAAAGCGGGTGTCGACGGTTCGAATCCGCCCGGGGGCACCAGGGAATATGACGGCGTCGCGAGAGCGGCGCCGTTTCTGGTTTGTGGGGCCGCCGGCCAATTCGGGCCGTCGACACCCGCGTCACCAATTTCCCCGCGGGGGGAGTTTTCGAATCCGCCTGGGGGCACCAGAGATTTGTAGAGTCCGGTACCGTAATAGCGACACGTCTTGATAGTTTTGGAAAGCTCGTCGTCGGTGCCCTAGCGCACTGCCGTTTAATGCCGATTCTGCCATGCCCGCACTCTTCGCGAGGGTGAGGAGCGTGAATTGATCGGAGAGGGCCAACCACTCTGATAAAATCGTTTTCGCTGGCGGCAGTCCTCGTGCCGGGCAGAGCCCTCCATCCGATGGGAGGTGATGCCCATGACCGATTTTACCGCGCTCGTGAAGCTCCTGACCGCTATGGTCTCGCTCCTCACGGCCCTTGTCGGCCTTTCCAAGGCACTCAAGCAGGGTTCGAAGCCCAAAAAGAAAGGCCACCGTCGCTAAGACGATGACCTAACTTCGTTAAGCAACGGCTCTGCCCAGCTCTCTACAACTTGGGCTGCCGTCGGCACCATTCTACCCTCCTGACGAGGAATTCGTCCATATTTCAAAAAACAAATCCTGCCTGCTATCGAACCCCTTGATTCTCATTTTCATTGCGACAGCCTCAGGACTCAGCGCAACGCGTTGCGCTCGGTGTCCCTATTTTCATAAAAGGCCCAGCAGTAGGACGCAAGCAAATTGGGCTTTTTGGTTTTAGAGATCGTGCCAGAGGAGTTGATTTCAGCCAGCTTGGCTAACATTGCAGCCATTGCTTCTGTCTTAGTCTTGCAGCGAACCGTATAAGTTGGGGATCGTCTATAGCGCCCCGTTTTAGGGTCCTTGATCCCAAGTGAGAAATAATAGCGGTAGGTGTTAGGTGACCTCTTGTCTTTTCAGCATGTATCTCTTCCACTGATAAGTGGCTGCCCCGACATCTTTGCACTCCGTTTCTTTGAATAGTTTTCAACAATTCATTGAGTGCAGTTTAGCTAAAGCTGTTAGTAATATGTTTGTAAAAGCGTAGGTGCAGCTAGCGGAGGTAAAAGACACAAACTGCCATGTTTATCTGCGATTATATGGTGTTTAATGACGCTGGATGAATGGTAGGGGGTAGCATTAAATCATATGATATGCCGAGCCCGGTACCGCAACGGTGCCAGGCTCTTCTGGTCTTGAATGCGAACGGCCTTACCGTCCTTTATTTCGTGCAGATAATGATGCCCCCAAGAGATGGAACTCTTCGGATAAACTTTACTTTTATATCGCATCAGACAATAGCCCCAGTTAATTAATGGGATAATGGGGAACTACATATGAAAGAGAATAGAGGAGCAAGGGCGGTCTTTACCCCTCACACCTCGCCAAAAGGGGAAAGGATCATCGAATGAAGAGAAAGATGATCGGCCGTGCACTCCTAGCGTTTGCGTGTTCCGTGGTACTGCTTGCCGGCACGCTGGTGGGCTGCGGGGGTTCGGGTGCGACGGGATCTGATGGCGAACACGAGGCAATAACCATCATGGCACCTTTCCGCAACGTCAGCGCGTTCAAGGACATGGTTGCCGAGAAGTACCCGGAGATCAACCTCGAGATCATCCCTTACAGCGGTAAGAACTACACTGCGTACGCCCAGGCATCCCTTAAAGCGGACGATATGTCGGACATCTACTTTGCGACCGTGTATGAGCCGAGCTATGAGCACGTGGGCGACAAGCTCATCGACTTGTCAGGCTATGATTTTACTGACAAATACACCGAGGCCCGCCTCCAAGACGTGACAGACAACGGTGCCATCTACATGCTGCCCACCTGTTACAGCTGTCTGGGCATTACCTACAACAAGACGCTGCTTAAAGAGCATGGCTGGGAGCTTCCCACTAACTTAAAAGAGCTCGAGGAGCTTGCATCCAAGGCCAAGGAGGCAGGCGTGAACCTCTGCCTCACCCAGATTCAGTACCCGGGCTTTGGCTTCCAGTATTGGTGCAACATCCTCGACACCAGCTTCTTCAACACCCCTGATGGTGTCCAGTGGCGTGCCGACTTCCTTGACGGCAAGGCCACGGTCGCAGGGTCTGAGGAGTTAAAGACGGCTATGGAGGACCTCGACAAGTGGCGTGACTTGGGCATGCTCAACGATGGGGGCGACCCCGTTAGTGATGATGTTACGAGGGAGGAGTTTGCCAAGGGCAACACCCTCTTCATGCTCGGCAACAACAACGACTTCTCCGACGGTGACACCACGGACGAGTTCGGCTTGATGCCCTATCTGTCAAAGGATGGCAGAGACAATGCCTTTATTCTGCAAACCACGAGTTATGTGGGCCTGAACAAGCATCTGCAGGATTCCGGTAACGAGCAAAAGCTCGAGGATGCCCTGCATGTGATGGAGGTTTTCTCCACGGTCGAGGGCATGCAAGCCTTCAACTCTTCGTACAGCGACTCCACGCTGCTGCCGCTCAAGGATTATAAGCCCAAGGCCGACGGCTATTATGCGGAGATCTTGGACCAGCTCAACGAGGGCCTCACCGCTCCGTTTATATACTCTGGCTGGGAAGATCTCATCGTTCCCATCGGAAACGCAGGTCTAGACTACATCAAGGGTAAGGCCAGCTTGGCCGACTTCGAGACGGCAATCGACGACAGTCAGTCCCTCATTGTGGACAACAAGTCTCAGGTGTTCACCACGGTTACGAAGAAGCTCGATACGGACGCCTGCGCCAAGCTCGTCGGAATCTGCTTTGCCAAGGCGACGGACAGCGACCTGGCGCTTATCTCAACCAACAAGTACTATCCCTACTCCGGCACCCGCGACGAGCTCAACGTCGACGGCGTGAGTGGTGCGCTCTTTGCCGGCGACGTTACGGACATGGAGATCTCCTCCATTGTCCCCACGGGTTGGACTGATAACATCAAGACCGTCACGCTTGCGGGCAAGCGCGTCAAGGACCTGATGGACTCCGGTTACGACCGTGCGGGCGATGGCAATGTCTACCCTTACGTGCTCGCCGCTCCGGAAGGCTTTAAGATCGACGACAACGCTACCTACAAGGTCGCCGTTGCGGGTGTGACCGATGAGGTGGCCAAGGAGGGCAATCTTGAGGACAGCGGCGTGCTCGGTCTGGATGCCATGAAAGAGTACCTGAGCAAGTTTGAGACCCTATCTCCCGCGGATGTAGCTTGGAACGATTAGTGCCGAATCATAACGATAAACAAAGAGGTCTGCGTTCGCTCGTGCTCAAGCGCGCGGATGCGGACTTCTCCGCAAAGCAAGCCAAAACGGTGTTCATGGTGTTTCTCGCCATCGTCATCGCGGGCGCCTTGCTGTTCTTGAATATGTACGGTCGCTACAACGATCGCGTGCTCTACGAGGAGCGTCTCAGCCAGATGGGCGAGGTGACCACAGAGCTCTTTGACGGCCTCGACGATATCATTGACAGCAAATGGCACGCCGTTGACACGCAGGTCAACTATCTGCGCGATGAGAGCCCGCAGGATGTGGAAGCGCTCGTGTCCCTCATGGAGAGGCAGCACCGTTTGGCTAATCTTGGGGACGAGGGCACCGATATCATCATGGTTGACGACAAGGGGCGCTACTACACCCAGACGGGCCCCAAGGGGTCCATGCAGGAGATGGATCATCTGCTTGGCAATCCCGAGCGCATCAACTACGTGACCACTACGATGACGACCAACAAGACCTTGATGGTGTTTCTCGAGCGCCTTGAGCAGCCTGTTCGTCTGTCGCTTGGCGACGGCCAAGATACCAAGATCGTTTACGCCGGCCTTCTGTGCAATATGGAGGAGCTCGAGCCCTATTTCTCATGCGAGGCATATGACGGGGCGAACAACGTCATCGTTGTCGACAACGACGGCTCCAAACTCTTCAGCAGCAACAACAGCCCGATCAGGGGACACAACGCCTTCAGCGTCTTGAAGCAGATGCGGTACCTGCACGGCAGCTCCTTTGACAAGGCTGCCGCAGAGCTTGAGGCAAATGGCGTCGCTTATTCGAACGCCGTACTTGACGACGAGGAGTACTTCTACGCCTTGAGTCGCATGGACAGCGCCGATTGGACGCTCGTCTTCCTGGTGCCGGCTCGCTATGTCGCGACAAATACCGTTGAGCTCGTCAACACGACGGTTAAGCTCGTCATGGGCTTTGCGTTTGCGCTCGTGACAGCATGCGCTGTGGCGATCTACATTGTCTTGCGCGCCAAGCAGCGCCAGGTGCTCGAGATCGAGCATAAGAACGCAGAGGGTCTCAAGCGCGTCAACGCCGAGCTTGACACCAAGAACGAGGAGCTTGAGTTTGCGGTGCGCGATGCCCAGGTGGCGCGCTCCCAGGCAGAGGCCTCCAACCACGCCAAGAGCGATTTTCTCGCCAACATGTCTCACGATATCCGCACGCCTATGAATGCCATCGTCGGCATTACGAATCTCATAGAGCACGGGACGACTAGCCCGGAGCAGCTTGCGGACTACATCCAGAAAATCAAGCTCTCGAGCAATCACATGCTCAGCCTTATCAACGACATCCTCGACATGAGCAAGATCGAGTCCGACAAGGTCGAATTGCAACTCGTGCCGGTGAGCTTGGCGGAGCAGATCAACCAGGTTGACAACATTATCCGTGCCCAGGCCTTGGGACGCCATCACGAGTTCCATATCTTCGTCAACGACCTGCGCCACGAGTATCTTGTCGCCGATGGTGTCAGGCTGCGGCAGACCATCCTTAACCTACTTTCCAACGCGGTCAAGTACACGCCGGACGGCGGTCAGGTCGAGCTCAGCATCACGGAGCTTAACAGCGGCGATGCCGACTATGCGCGCTTACTTTTCGAGGTGACCGACACGGGCATCGGCATGGATGAGGAGTTCCTCAAGTACATCTTTGACCCGTTCTCCCGCGCGGAGTCCTCGGGTACGAACAAAGTCCAGGGGACGGGCCTGGGCATGGCCATCGCCAAGAACATTGTCGAGCTCATGGGCGGCAGCATCGAGGTCGAGAGCACGCCGGGTAAGGGTTCGAAGTTTACGGTCGTCCTCGACTTGGCCATCGACAAGGACGCGAGCTACGACATCGGCGTGGAGCGGATGCTGCTTGTGTGCGGCGAGCAGCGCCTTGAGCGCAATGTCAGCATGCGCTGCGAGGAGGCCGGCATCGTCCTCGATGTTGCAAAGAGCGTTGAGGACGCATGTGCGGGCGCGGCTGCGCACATTGCAGACGTCATCCTGCTTGCAGGTTGTGTTGACGACCCTGCGCTCGGGGCGAGCATCGCGGCGCTGCGAGAGGCGGCAGGGGAGGACGGGCCGCTCGTCTTCTGCATCGACTATGCTCTGCGTGGGCAGGTCACCCAGCGTGTCGTGGCTGCCGGAGCCGATGGCTTCGTCTCGCGTCCGTTCTTCTTGGCGGAGCTCGAGGGCGTCGTGCGCCGCGTCTATGGCAGCACGGCGACGCCGACATCCGATACCTCTGTGCTTAACGGCATGCGCTTCTTGTGCGCAGAGGACAACCAGCTCAACGCAGAGATTCTCAGCGCGTTGCTCGAGATGAGCGGTGCGAGCTGTGAGGTCTGCCCCGATGGTGCAGCGATTGTCGAGCGCTTTGCCAGCGTCAAGCCCGGCGAGTTCGACGCCATCCTCATGGACATCCAGATGCCGAGGATGAATGGCTTGGAGGCGACGCGTGCTATTCGCATGGGTGCTAACCCGCTCGGTGCCGTCATTCCCATCATCGCCATGACGGCGAACGCGTTTTCCGAGGATGTGCGCAGCAGCCTGGAGGCGGGCATGACCGCGCACACCTCCAAGCCCATCGACATCAGCCTACTCGAGAAGACGATGGAGAAGCTTGTCGCTCCCCCCCCTCGATCCGGCGGCGATAGCTGACGAATAAGCGCCGGCAATGCGCTGGCGCTAAGGCAGGCCTCCGACGTCTACCTATATGCAAAGCGCCCGCTTGCTGGGGAAGCAAGCGGGCGCCTGTGAGCGAATATGTTTGCGGCGAGAGCTGGAATGAGCGGTGGGGTGGCGACTAGTTGGTCGTACCGGAATCGTTACCCGTGCCCGAGCTCGAGCCCGAACCTGAGCCCGAACCCGAACCCGAACCCGAACCTGAGCCCGAACCCGAACCCGAACCCGAACCTGAGCCCGAACCCGAGCTAGAAAGTGCGACCGTCAGCGTAATCGTGCTGTCGGTGGATTGCTTACCGGTGGGCGAGACGCCCGTAACGGTGGCATTCTCGTTGCCGCTCACAGGGTTGCCGTTCTGGTCACAGAAGCTGATGTTGTAGAAACCGGCGTTGTTGAGCGCGGTGACGGCGGCGGAGATGCTCTTGCCGTACAGGTTGCCCGGGACGCTGGCCTTGCCGGACTTCTTGGCGATGACGACGGTGATCGTGGCACCGGGCTTCTGCTTGCCGCTGGGGTTCCAGCTAATTACGGTACCCTCGGTAACCGAGTCGTTTTCCTGGTAGCTCACGTCGACGCCAAAGCCAGCCATGTCGAGAGCGTTGCGTGCCTGGGCCTCGGTCATGTCGGTCAGATCGGGCACCGAGGTGGTGTCCGGGCCGCTGGAGACCTTGTACGAGATGGTCGTGCCCTTCTCGACCTCCTTGCCGGCAGCAGTGCTCTGTTCAAAGACCTGACCCTCTTCGGCCTCGTTGGCTTCTTCCGAAGCGCTGCCCTTCAGGCCCACGCTTGCCAGTGCGGCCTCGGCCTGGTCCTTGGTCAGGCCGATGAGCTGCGGAACCTCAACCTTCTCGGAGGGCTTAGGGCCCTTGGAGATTACCAGGTTCACCCTCGTGCCCTTGGCCTTCTTGGTGTTGCCGTTGGGGGTCTGCTCGGCGACCTTTCCCTCATCGACATCGTCGTTGTAGCTCTGGTCGACGGAGCCAACCTCAAGGCCGGCTTTCTTGATCAGCTCAATAGCGGTTTCCTGGTTCTTGCCCAGCACGTCGGGCACCGTGACCTGTTCGCCACTGAACATGCCCGTGGCAAAGGCCACTACGATGCCAATCACGGCGACGGCGGCAATCACGGCGGCGATGATCTTGTTCTTGTTGGACTTAGGCTTCTCAGCCTCGTAGGAGCCCGTGGAGCCCGAGGCAGCACTGCGGGCGGTATTCTGACCGCTCACACCCGAGACGGGACGAACCATAGCGCGCGTTGAGTCGGAAAGCTCGCGGGTCTTGGTGGCGCCCAGGTCGCCGGCGGCACCGATGACGCGCGTGGGCTCCGAGATGTTGACAGCACGGCCGGACAGATAGCTGTTGAGCACCTGACGCAGCTCGTCGGCCGTCTGGAAGCGGTTTGCCGGGTCCTTCTCCATGCACTTGAGGATGATGCGCTCCAGGTCGGCATCGACGCCGGAGTTGATCTGGCTCGGCGGGATGGGGAGTTCGTTGACCTGCTTGAGCGCGACCGAGATGGCGTCGTCGCCGTCAAAGGGTACGCGGCCGGTGGCGCACTCGTACATGACGACACCCAGCGAGTAGATATCCGAGGTGGGGCCGAGGTCCTGGCCGCGGGTCTGCTCGGGGCTTACATAGTGGGCGGTGCCCAGCACGTTATTATCCTGCGTGAGATGACTGTTCTTGGCGCGTGCGATGCCAAAATCCATTACCTTGATGTTACCGTCGGGCAGCACCATGATGTTTTGCGGCTTAATGTCGCGGTGGATGATCTCGTGCTTGTGTGCGACCGAAAGCGCGGAGCTGATCTGCGAGCCGATCTGCGCGACCTTCTTGGGATCGAGGGCGCCGTGGCTCTTGATGCCGCTCTTAAGGTCGGTACCGCGCAGATACTCCATGACGATGTAATAGGTGTCGCCGTCCTTGCCCCAGTCGTAGACGCCCACGATATAGGGGGAGGACAGGCCGGCAGCTGCCTGGGCTTCCTGCTTAAAGCGGGCGGCGAAGGTGGCGTCGCCGGCATACTGCGGCAGCATGATCTTGACGGCAACCGTGCGGTCGAGGACCTGATCCTGTGCGCGGTAGACGGTCGCCATACCGCCCGTCCCCACCTTATCCTTGAGGAGGTATCTTCCCCCGAGGACCCTCTGTTCCATTCCTGCTCCTAACATAACTATTCGCTCAACGATGTGTGTAGTACCAAATGTGTGGCCGCTAGGGCCGTGTGGCGCGTAGCCGCTAGCTCATCGGCCGTGGCACGTCCCAAGTATCCGCTTTGATCACGGGCATCACGCTCCCTGTGCGGCGAGCGCCGCGGTCAGGACGATACCGGCAATCTTGGCCGCCTCGACGTCGTGTTTGTCGTAATCCTCCAGGGCCACCGAGATGGCAACCGTGGGTGAATCGTAAGGTGCAAAGCCAACAAACATAGAGTTGACGTTGGCGCCGCCGATCTCGGCCGAACCGGTCTTGCCGGCAACCTTGACGCCCGGAATCTGGGCATCGGTGCCGGTACCGGACTGGGTGACGGCGAGCATGGCCTGCTTGACCTGGTCAGCCGTGGCAGAGCTGACAGCCTGGCCCAGCGAGCGGGACTGCGTGGTCTTAACCACGGTCCCGTCCGGGGCGAGTATCTGGGACACAAAGAACGGGTCCATGACCACGCCGCTGTTGGCGATAGCGGCGGCGATCACGCAATTCTGCAAAACGGTGGTCTGCGGGCCAGGCGTGTGGTCCATGCCGACGGGCTGGCCGGCGCTTGCCCAAGCGGTCTCCCACTCGGTCATAAGCGACGGGTCGGCCATGATGGAGGCGGCGGAGGTCAGATCTTGGCCGAGCTTTTGGCCGTAGCCAAAGGCGTTGGCAAACTGGACGAGCGAGCTGGCGCCAATCTCGTTGGCCACCTGGCCAAAGACGACGTTGGACGACACGGCGAAGGCCTGCTGCAGGCTGATGGTGCCGTAGCTTTCGTTGGCATCGTTGGTGACCGGCGCGTTGCCGATGTCCATGGAGCCGGGCGCCTGGTACGTGCTGGTAAGGCTGGCGGTGCCGGTTTCGAGTGCCGCGGAGAGCGTGACGACCTTAAAGGTCGAGCCCGGGGTGTACAGCGCGTCCATGGCACGGTTGTACATGGAGCCGTCCTCGCCGCCGCCCGACTGGAGCAGCGCATCGATATTGGTGTTGTCGTAGGTGGGCGAGCTCGCGCACGCAAGGACCGCACCGGTGCGCGGATCCATGACCACCACAGCGCCCTTAAAGCCCTTGAGCGCCTGCTCGGCAGCCGTCTGGATGCGCGAGTCGATGGTGAGCTTGGCGGTATTGCCCGGCTGGGTCTGCCCCGCGAGCGACGCGATGGCGTTGTTCCAGCTGGAGTAATCCTTGGAGCCGGTGAGCGTGTCGTTCATGATGCTCTCGATGCCAGCGGTGCCATACTGCTGGCTCACGTAGCCCACCACGTGCGCGGCCATATTGCCGTTGGGGTAGGAGCGGGCGTAGGTGCCGTCCTCCTGCTGCAGCGACTCGGCCAGCGTCACGCCGTCGGACGTGATGATGGAGCCACGCTGGATGTACTTGGAGCGGGCGATGGTGTGGTTGTTGGTCGGCATGTCCTGGTAGTCCTTCGCCTTGATGACCTGGACATAGGTGAGGTTGCCGATAAGGATGGCGAACAGCGCCGTGAAGGCAAGCACGGCACGAGTCAGACGGTTGGCAAGTGCCACGCGGCCGAGCACGCCGGACTCAGGCGTGTCGAGCAGGCGACGACGCATGCGAGAACCCGCGGAGCGGTTGCCGTGGCTGTAGGAAGGTGCGTTGGCAAAACGCGTACCGGTCGAGGCAGCGGCGGATGCGACCTGGTCATCGGTGATGGCGGCCATGGTGCCGGTGAGCTCGGCTTCGCGTCCGGTCGCCTCGTCGCCGGCGCGCAGCAGCAGCGCGACGATGATAAAGCTCGCCAGCAGCGAGGAGCCGCCCTGGCTCATAAAGGGCAGGGTGACGCCGGTCAGCGGGATCAGGCGGGTTACGCCGCCAACGATTAAGAATGCCTGGAAGCTGATGGCCGCCGTAAGGCCGGTCGCGCTAAAGGCGGCAAGGTCGGACTTGGCGCGGGCGGCCGTGGTGAGGCCACGCACGGCAAAAAGCATAAACAGGATGAGCACGGCGCCGCCGCCCAAAAGGCCCATTTCCTCGCCGATGGCCGAGAAGATAAAGTCGGACTCGACGACGGGGATGTTGTTTGCCATGCCGTTGCCAATGCCGACGCCGGCCAGACCGCCGTCGGCCAGCGAGTAAAGTGACTGTACGATCTGGTAGCCCTGGCCCTGGGCGTCCTTAAACGGATCGGCCCAGACCTGGAAACGTACCTGCACGTGCGACAGGAACTTGTAGGCGCCCACGGCTCCAACGGCTAGCAGTGCAAGGCCGATGATGACGTACGAAAGGCGTCCCGTGGCAACATAGAGCATCAGCAAAAAGATGGTGTAGAACAGGACGGCCGAGCCCAGGTCGCGTTCGAAGACGACGATGAGCAGGCACACGCCCCACACGGCAAACAGCGGCAACAGCAGGCGGAAGCGCGGAATCTTGAGGCCCAGGATCTTGCGGTTGGAGATGGAGAGCAGCTCGCGGTTCTCGGCCAGATAGCCTGCCAGGAACAGGACGATGAAGACCTTGGCGAACTCGCCGGGCTGGATGGTGAAGCCCGCGATGCGAATCCACAGCTTGGAGCCCGAGATCGTGGTGCCGATAAAGATCGGCAGCATCAGCAGAATGATGCCGATAATGCCAAAGGTGTACTTGTAGCGCATGACCACGTCGAGGTTCTTGACCAGCGCGAGCGTTCCCACCATGAGTGCCACCGAGACAAACAAGATGATGAGCTGCGAGATGGCGAGGTCGGGGGCCAGGCGCGTCACGAATGTGATGCCGATGCCCGAGAGCACAAAGACGATGGGCAGGATGGCGGGGTCGGCGCCGGGCGCCAGGATGCGCACGGCGATATGCGCCGCGGCGAAGGCGGCGAACAGGCCGATCGGCACGGCGAGCGTCTCAAAGGAAATCGTGGCACCCGCGGTGAGCACGTACATCGCATAGAGCAGGATGACGGGGAACGCCGAGGCGATGAGCAAGAGCAGTTCGGTGTTGCGGCGACTCATAAGCGGCACTCCCTTTCTAATTCTTATCGGAGGCTTCGGCCTCGGCTGACTGTTCGGCGGTTTTCTCGGAATCTGACTCGGAGGTGGATTTCTGATCGGTGTTGTCGCGAATCGTTTGCGCGTCAATCACCTGACGGGTCTGCTCCTCGTCAATCTGATGGCGGTACTTGGAAATGGTGTCCTGCGCATCGTCGACACTCGTTTGCGGAATGCCTGCCTTCAGGCGGTTTTGCGTGTCTTCGGGCAGGTCGGACAGCTTGATGCTGGTTTCGCTCTCGAGCCAGTGGAGCTCGACCCCGAGCGTCTTGCCGGGCAGGCCGCGCCAGACGGCGACATTGCCGTGGTAGGTTCCCAAGTAATAGGAGCCGGTGACGCCCGTGTATGCCCAGATGCCTGCTACCAGCACAAAGACAAGGGCCAAGACGGCGGCGATGGTGACATTGCGGCGTCGGAGGCGTTTTGCCTCGCGCACGACGCCGTCGTCGACCAGGTCGACGACCACCACGGTCACATTGTCGTGGCCGCCGGCGGCGAGCGCCGCGTCCACCAAGTTGTCGACACAGATCTGTGCGGTCGAGGACTGCGTAGCGATGTTCTCGATATCGCTATCGGGAATCATGCTCGAAAGACCGTCGGAGCACAGAATCAGGCGGTCGCCTTCCTCGATGTGCAGGGTAAAGTGGTCGGCATACATGGCGGGATCCGAACCCAGCGCGCGGGTGATGACCGAGCGGTTGGGGTGGACACGGGCCTCGTCGGCCGTAATCTCGCCGGCATCCACGAGCTCCTCCACGTAGGAGTGGTCGCGGGTCACGCGGATGAGCGTGCCCTCGTGGAGCAGGTAGGCGCGCGAGTCGCCCACGTGGGCGATGGCGAGCGTGTCGTTTTCGATGTAGGCGCAGGTGGCCGTGCATCCCATGCCGGGTTTGCCCAGACCGTTGAGGGCGGCCTCGATCACGGCGGCGTTGGCGGCCTCGACGGCTGCGGCCAGGCGCGCGGCGTCGGCGGACTGCGGCGCCGTCTTGGCGATGGTCTCGACGGCGATGGAGGATGCCACCTCGCCGGCGGCGTGTCCTCCCATGCCGTCGCACACGCAAAAGAGCGGCGACTGCACCAGATAGGAGTCCTCATTGTGCGGGCGTACACATCCGACGTCGGAGCGGGCACCCCACATAAGCTGCGTGGTGGTGCCGGCGTCGTAGGTCGAGTCGGTCTCGATGCGCTCGTCGGCCAGCGGCTCAAAGCTCATGGTCGAGCCGGGATCTTTGAGCTTTGCCTCCACGGCGGCGACATCGATCTCGGCGGTGTCGCCGGGGGAGACGGTGTCGGCATCGTTGCCCGACTCGGCGTCGGAGACGTCCGGAAGGCCGAGATCTTCGGTTACGCGGTCGGCGGGATCGCCGTCCTGCTGCGGCTCGACAGCCGTCGGCTCGGGCGTCGCAAAGTGCGATGGCGCGGGCGTGCTCTGGAGTTGAGCGGAGGGCTCGGGAGCTGTGGCGGGCGCGGCAACGGGCTGCTCGACTTCGGCAGGCGTTGCGGGTGCGGGTGCCGCCTCGCTTGCCGGGGCGACAGGGAATACCGGCGCGGCGGGCTCGGGGGCTGCAAACACGGCAACGCTCTCGTTAATCGCCTCGGCGACGGGCTCGGCAAAGTGAGCCGGTGCGGGCGTTGCCTTCGGTTCCGCGGGTTGCTCGGCGGTGTGCGCGCCGATGGGGGCGTCGAGCAGCCCGGTGTCGGCGTCCTCGTCATCGTCATCGACGAGTGCCGGATATTCTTGAGTTACATGCGAAAGAGGCAGGGAGAACACGGTGTCCTCGGGCTCCACGGTCGCAGGGCGCGCCGGAGCGGCATGAGCCGGCGCAGCTGCGGGGGCAGTCGGCGTCTCGGGCATGGTTGCGGACTTGTTCTCCTCGTCGATCATCGACGGTTCACCTTCATGACCACGTCGCCAATCTGGACCTCGTCGCCCTCGCGCAGCGTTGCGGGCTCCACCAGCTGACGGCCGTTAACGAGCGTGCCGTTCAGCGAGTTGAGGTCCTCGATGATGAGTGCCGGGCCTTGCAGCGAAAAGCGTGCGTGCGAGGCCGAGACAAACGGTTCGTTGATGCAGATGTCCGAGGACGGCGAGCGGCCCACGATGACGGGGCCGAGCATGTCTACATGGATGCCACGGATGCCGCGCGGACCCTTGTCCACATCGATCGTCCAGATAGCGGAGTCGCGGCGTTGGCCGCGTACGAGTCCCACGCCGGTTTTCATGACGGCGAACAGGAAGATGTAGAGCAGGGCGACCAGGACGATGCGGCCTGCAAAAAGGACGATATCGATGTTCATAAGCGACTATCCCCTAAATTCAAAGGTGCTTAGGCCAAACGTCAGCAGGTCGCCGTTGCGCAGCGGGCAGCGCGTGATGCGGCGGTTGTTGACGAGCGTGCCGTTGGTGGAGTTGAGGTCCTCGATCGACCAGTCCGAGCCGGTAAAGGTGAGCTGGGCGTGACGGCGCGAAACGTTGGGGTCGCGCAGGGCGATGTCCGAAACCGAACGCTCGCGACCGATGGTCACCTGCGCGGAAGTGATGCTATGGCTCTCGCCGCTCACGACGTCGACGAGCTGGGCAAGCGGGCGCTGCGGGGCGCGAGAGCTTGCCATGTTGGAGGCGATGCTGGCTGCGGCGCCCAGGCCCACGGCGGCGCCGGTCGCGGCGGCTCCGCCCATGCCGGCAAGCGCGTCGCGCGAGACGGTTTGTGGCACGGGAATGGGCGCGGCGGCGGGGTCGGGGACGTTGGGCGCAAAGGGATCGGCCGCGGCGAGCGGGTCGGGGGCGGCGGCACGGGGCGCCGGCTGCTGGGGCATGGCGGCGGGGTGCTGTTGCTGCGGAGCGGCGAATTGCTGCTTGCCGGCGCGGGGAGCGCTGGCGGCGCGGCTTGCGGCCGAGTTGTTCTGGCCCAGGCCATTCTGGTAGGCGCGCTCTTCCTCGTACAGACGACCGAGTGTGGGGGCGTCGACGTTCTCGGCAAAGACCGAGAACTTACCGGCACGCAGCTGCGGGTCGATCATAAAGCGAACGAGGGGTTCGCCGACAAACACATAGTGGCGCTTTTCGGCCTGTGCCTTCACAAACTCGCGGACTTCGCGCGAAAGCTCGGGGTAGAACGGGGCGAGCATGGGATCGTCGTCGACGGCGATCAGGATGGTATAGAGTGCCGGCGCGGTGTTGACGCCGTTGATCACCAGAGTCTGATCCTCCATGTCGCGAGCGGCCTGCTTGGCAAGCTTCTTAAAGGAGAACGGGGCACGGGTGGCACCGAAGATGCCGGCCACGTGGTCCTCGAAGATGTTCAGGAAGTTCACGAAAGATCACTCTCCGTATAGGTTCTTTGGTATCCGAGCAAATATAGGCATATCCCAACGATTATAGAGGATAGGGTTCCCGCAACCGCCGCCTTGACGACGACCGCGGCCGCAAGGCTGGCAATTTCCATATGGTGTGCAAGACAGAGCGACGCCGCGGAGCCTATTCCGCAGCCGGCGATGGCGGTGATTGCAGTTAGGTTCGAGCCCTGCTCGGCATGCTTGGCATGGACATTGAGCAGCAGAGATGTCAGTGCAGCTGTCGCCGCGACGAGTACGACGGCAGCCCAGGAGAGCATGTCTCCCAGCGCCGTGGCAACATTGCCGAGCCCCAGCACGCCTCCGGCGGAAAGCGCAACCGTAGCCAGGCGACCAAAAAGCGCGCCCATCCCCGTGGCGGCCGCGGCGCTTGCCGGGCCGAGCCAAAAGGCTGCGATGCCGGCGGCGACCCCGGCGGCAAGGAGGACGTCGCCCGTTAGACAGCCAAGTGCCACCGCGCAGGTGAGCGCGGCACTCGCGGCGGCCTCGGTGCGGCCCCAGGCGATCCACCAACCGGACATGGTAGCGGCAAAGAGCACCGCGACGGGCAGCATCGACAGGATGCCCTGCGCCTGCATGGTGGTGTTGGCCATAAGTACCAAAAAGCCCACGGCCGAGATAGCCGAGCCAATCTGCGGGGCCAGGCCGGCGGCCGCTCCAATCGCGATGGCCGCGGCAATGAGTCCGGGAAGCGCCGCGACGCCAGCCGTCTGCATGATCAAAAAGCTAAAGGCACCACACGTTAGCGCCGAGATGGCGCGCATGGTGTAGTTGCGCGCGTGGCTCCAGCGCGTGCCGGCCCAGCCGAGTGCGGGGTCGACCTCGATGGTGTCATCCTCATAGGGCAATGATTCGATATCGTCTGCCGCGCGTTCGTCATCCGAAAGCTCGCCAACCATTTGCTCCAGGCTGCGACGGCCCTCGCGCACGCTGCCCAGACCGGCAAGAAGCTGGTCGCAAAATGCCTCGATGCTGTTGGGGCGGTCTTGCGGCATGGGGGAGAGCGCGCTCATGAGCGCAGCCTCGGCTCCCGGGGGAAAGTGCGGGATGAGCTCGCTGGGGTAGGTGGCACCGCCGATGATGCGGCCGAGCGAGTCGCCGGGCGTGGCGGCCATAAAGGGAGCGCTGCCGCACAGGCCCTCGTAGATCACACAGGCGAGGGCAAAGACATCGGCGCGCTCGTCAACCGTGCCAGTCTCGATGTCGAGCTGCTCGGGTGGCATGTAGCCGATGGTGCCGCCGCGCGAGCCGCCAAAGCCGCCGGCAGACGATAGCCGCGCCATGCCAAAGTCGGTGAGCTTAACGTTGCCCGAGTGGTCGATGAGCACGTTGGCAGGCTTGATGTCCAGGTGGAGCACGCCATTGCTATGGGCGAAGGTGAGCGCCTGGCCCAGCGCGTCGGCAATGGCCGCGGCCTCGTCAAAGGTGAGCGAATGGCCGTCAACTCTATGCAAAAACTCGGCGAGCGACATGCCGTCGACATATTCCATGACCAGGTAGGCATAGGCGGTATCGTGCGTAAAGTCGATAACCTGCACGATATTGGGATGTTGAAGCATGGCGGCGGTGTGTGCCTCGCGCAGGACATCCATGATGTCGCTGGCGGGCATGCCGGCGCCGTTGATAAGGGGGATGCGCTTAATGGCCACGCGACGGCGCAGGTGCGTGTCGCGGCAGATCTCGATGGAGCCAAAACCGCCGGTCGCAAGCGTCTCGAGCGGCTGGTACCGCTTGAGCAGCTCGCGAGAGCTGGTGCCCTCCAAGGGAACGTCCGGCGAGAACCGGGCGGTATGTTGCGAGAAAAGCGGCATGGCCAACCCTCGTGCGTTTAAAGTTCGTTTGCGAGCGGCGGGCGCGGGGCCGAGCCATTCGCGGCGGCATAGATGCTGCTAGTGTAGCACGCCCGGTTGCATGGTGAAGGTAGCGGGGCGAGGTGGCCTATCTGGCTTGGCCCTCGTCTCGACCCATCCGGAAAGCGCGTCCCAGTTTTCGTCCAAATTGCGGGATGCGCTTTCCCAACGGGGCAGGCTGCGGAAACTGCATCCCAGAATATTGGCCCAGAATGGGATGCGCTTTCCGAATCGGCGCTCAAAAGGAAACCGCATCCCGCTTTGATGCGGGGACTGCGGACAAAAGCTGGACCGTGATCTGGCTCGGATTGGAGTTCGCCTGAATCGTTGATGCTGGCTGGTGTGGGCGCGGAGATAAACGAGCGGCTCGAGCGATATAATGACACGCTATGGAGGCCATATGCTCTTTTCCCGCCGTTCTGCTACATCTGCCTGTGCCATTGCGCTTATCGTAATGGCGGTTACTCCTTATCACCGGTTTTCATCTTCAATCGGTCTGGCATCAGGTGCGATGACTTGGCTCGTTATCCTTGGTGCATGCCTTGCGGCGTTTGTTCATGGTGCTGCGCTCCGCAAGGGGAGAGAAATAAGGCGGCCGGGGTGCCTTGGCGTCATCGGTGTTTTCCTCGGTGTTATTGCTACGGTTCCCGAATGGGCCGACTTGGCCTGCTATGCTCGCGGAGATTCTATTCCATTCGTGTTTGCACCGATCTGGCTGTTGCGTGGCGTATCATGCGTCTCGTGCTTTGTTGGGTCGCTGCTCCTCTCATATGTTATGTGGGACACGGCGGGTTTTCCTTTGACGCAGAGGGCGACGCGGACTGACGAAAGAGAGGCCCGCCGCCCGCAGAACGCGATTTTTACAGAAACAATAGCCGCCCTGTCTTGCCTGCTGTTTTGCTGTCGAGTTTCATGGAGAATTGTTCCGGAGCCATGGGGGGCACCCTCTGTTTCGGCCGCGACAATTGGTCTTGCGCTTTTAATTCCTCTGGTCTATCTCGTGTTGGCTGTGGCCCCGCCGCTTTGCTGTCTCCGCGCCTTTGGTCGGGGACAGAGCGACGTGTTTGCCCGTTCTGTGCTCGTAGCAGTCCCTATTGGCCTTGTTCCGGCTGTTGAGGCGGCATACTTCGCAAGCGATGCCGCGATCATTGCATTGCTTGCGATGGGGTCCGCTATTGCTGTTGCCTTCGTGTGCACGTTGCTAAGGGGGGAACGGGACAACAATCCGGATATTGCCTGCGCGTCCGACCCATTCGATGCGGGAGTGTTTTCCCCCGCCCTGTCGCCTCGAGAAGAGCAGTTTGTTCGACTGCTGCTCAAAGGGAAAACGCCGGCGGAAATTGCCAGGGAGACGGGTACGAAGCCATCGACGGTGCGAACAACGCTTCACCGAGCATACGGGAAGGCATCGGTTGCGGGCTCACGCGAGCTCGTGGCGTTGTTTGCAGGTGAGGGTGATGCTGTAGGGCCTGAGCCGCTGCAGCGGCATGCTGACGATATGCTGGCATCAGCTCGAACGCGCCGGCTGTTTCGATACCTGCTCACATTATTTTTCATCCTCCTGGCGGCAGGCCCCTTGGTAATGGCGGATAGCGATTGGGGGTCCGGTGTTTCGTGGGCTGTCGCCTTTTCTCTTGCAAGCTATGCATTGGGTCTCGGACTGCTTCTGTCGCAACGCTACACGGGTGGAAAACCGAATCGTAAAGCTGCGCTGGATAGGGCAGGCGAAGCGATTGGGCTCGGAAGCCCGTGCGTGTGGGCGATACTGTCTGCCGTGGAATGGTCTTTTGTTTATATCGCGGCATGGAGGTGCATACGCGATCCGTTGATGGCTGCACCGGTCCTGGTTTGCGGCATAGCGTCTATGGCTTCGCTCGCTGTTAAGCTGCGCCCGTTTAAGGTTCATGCCCATACTCGGGCTATCGCGCCGTTGGCGTTAATAGGTGTATCCGCTTTAATCTATGCAGCAACTAGGGGGCGAATTCATGGACTTGCGGTACTGACGGGGATGCTGCCCACGTATATAGTGCTGCGAAGCTGTCCGCAGCGCAAAATGCTTGGGGTATGGATGCTCTGCTTTGGGGCGATGGCTCCTGTTTGGGTTGTCTTGCTCAACATGGTGCAGGATCTGACGGTTTTCGAGCCGTTGTTCCTCGCGTCGTTGTTGGGGCATAGTTCGGCCGTCAATGTCGTCGTGGCAACGGTTATCGTCTGCTGGTCTGTGCCCATATTCGTCACGCACATCGCGCTCGCCCGCTCGGTTGAGGACGAGAAAGCCGTCTTGGAGTACCGCGCGAACGGGTCCACCGAAACAGCCCGCGTGCGCCAGCTGGCCCTGCTTATGTCTCGCTCCCTTTCTGATGTTCAGTCGCAAATCTTGCTGATGACGGCAGAGGGCGCAACGACAAAGGCTATTGCGGAGGATGTCGGTTACGCCGTATCTACGGTGCAAACACTGCGGTCTGCATCTTACCGCCAGTTGAGGATCAAGAATAAAGCGGAGCTTATTTCATTGTTATCGCAGGTAGATAACGTGTAAACGCCTGAGCAATCAACTCAATAGCGGGTGTTTACAGACATCTTTCTCTATTCATGCAAAAGTTGCTGTGCGTCGACGCATTGTTAACCGCTTTTGATTGGAGAAGGCCATGATTAAGCCAAGGAGCGCTATTGCTCGAATCGGAGTCGGCTTGGCGATTGTTGCGGGCTTGTCGATGGGTGCACCTGCCGCATCGTTTGCGCAGGAGGAGTTTGATACCTCTCAGGTTTCTAGCATTACGCAGAACGCGGATGCTGGAGTTGCCACATGCAAGAACAACAAGGACACAGATTTCGCGTTTCAATGTTCTGGCACGAGCGCAACCGGCTATCGCCAGAAAGAAGATTCATCTTCAGTCTACATTTGGATCAAAGGCTATTCAGGAAAGCCGTTACGTTTGTTCGTGGACGGTGCCTATGACAATAGAGGAACGGGCAATTTGAATTGCACGCAGGGCGTGTATCGCTCCAACCATGAGCGTGAATGGGAGATATACAATCTCGTCCGTGAGAATAAACGCAGCTATGCTCGTCTGACTGCATGGGCCGAGTCCGGATACGGCACGGTCTATGGAAAGTGGAGCCCCGATTGCTTAGGCCATTTTAACAAACTTCCCTCCTAGCCAATCCGCAGCTTCTTGTTGTGATTAGGGCCGGGCCGAGTGTTGCTGCTCGGCCCGGCCGAGGGGAGGGTGATGTCGCTTGAATAGAAATCTAATGCGGCACGAGTTGTCCAAGATATTTGGCAATCCTATATTTGCGTTGACCCTTATGGTTGCAACTGCCATTTCGATGGCGGCTGCCATCGAGGCGTGGTGGACGCTCGAGACTGAGCGCAAGCAGCTGTTATCGCTTGGCTATGGCGTTGGTTTGCAAGCCCAGGCATACCTCGGCCAAACGCGTGAAAGTAGCTTTGGTAACTGGATCGTTGTGAGTGCAAATGCACCGCTATCGGCATCAGTGTTTTTCTATGCGCTGCCGTTGCTTGCCATGCTGGCCGGGTCGTGGTCATGCCTGTCCGAGCGTTTGAGCGGTTACGAGGCACAGATCTGCACGCGTGTTTCTAGAAATGCATACGTGAACGTGAAGATGCTGTCTGCTTTTCTCTCTGCGTTTGCGGTCACGGCTATTCCGCTACTCGTGAACTTTCTGATTGTCTCCATGCTGTTTCCCGCGTATCTCCCCCGGGTCGATGAATCGACTTACGTCGGGCTCTATCTGCATAGCTATTTTTCTGGTCTGTTTTATTCCCGGCCTCTGTTATATGTGCTGGTTTATACACTGTTCGATGCGGTGACGCTGGGGGCTCTATCCATGGCCGTGACTGGTCTGTCGGTTGTGTTTCGCAGCAGAATCAAGGCGATGGTCGTTCCATATCTGATTATGGTTGCATGGCACTTTGTTAACGATTGGATTTTTAGCGTCCTTTCATGCGTCGGCTTTAACTGCAACATTCTTAACAGCATCAGGTCGGAATCACTAAATAACTGGCCCGACATTCGAGCAGGGTTTGCAGAAATCACTTTGCTGTTCGTCTTTTCTTTGATTTCCGCGAGATTCTTAAAAAGACGCGAGGTGGTCTGATGCTGTTTAGGCTGGTCGCCGCGGACCTGAGGACCGTTTTGAAGAAGAACATCCTTACTTTTATTGCGATTGCGGCAGTGACCGTTGCGAACTTGGTGTACGCCTACGGCTTGTCTTCTGTGTATGGGGTTCGGACGAATGCCTTGGGGTTTGCTGATAATCTCGCGCTCGTGTTTGCCGGATCCGCTCCGTTTGAGCCTAGGCCCGGGCTCATGTTTGTGCCTCCGTTAGGATGGCTATTTGTCATTCTGCTTATTCTCTATACAACACTCGATTATCCGACCGAATCGTTGCGCGGGTTTGGTTTGCAAGCGCTTGTTCGATGCCGGTCAAGAACCCTTTGGTGGGTCTCGCGTTTTATCTTGGTTGCGGCGGTAACGGCATTTTCGCTGCTCGTGGTGGTTTGCTCTGTTGTGATTTGGAGTTTGATGGTGGGCTCCTCGTTCAATGCGGTCGTCCATGGCGAGTCGCTTCAGCTGGCTAATTTGGCGCCGTGGTTTCTCAAAGCTGCCGAGGCAGATGCGCTGCCGTTTTTCGTAGGTCTCTTTTTTGCTTTCGAGGCGCTTGCGTTTGCGCAGGCAGTGATTGGCTTTGTACTTGGGCCGTCGGTCTCGTATGTGGTTTTAATGAGCTACCTGATCTGTTCGGCATTTGCGCGGCATTGGGTGCTGTTAGGCAACGCCCTAATGCTGTTGCGCTGGGGCGGAATTGTCAAAGAGGGAATCGCGACGGGCTCGAGCGGCTTGTTTTCAATTGTGATTATGTCGTTATGTCTATCGTTGGGTGGACTGTGGTTTCGAAGGGCCGACCTTATAGAAAAGGGGGACAAGATATGAGCGTGATCGTTAGGGACGTATCGAAGCGCATGGGCAAAAACGATGTTCTGCGCAACGTGTCCATCGAGGTTGCCCCTGGGACTGTGGTTGGGCTTCAGGGGATAAACGGTTCGGGTAAGACCATGCTTATGCGAGCGGTCTGCGGATTGATCAAGCCTACCGAAGGCGAAATCTCTATCGATGGCCAAAGGCTTGGGGCGGACATCTCGTTCCCGCCGAGTCTGGGGATGTTGATCGAGGCGCCTTCCTTTTTGGGATATCTGTCTGGCTACGACAATCTGGAGCTCATCGCTCAGATCAAGGGCGTTGCTACTCCCGAGGACATTCGCTCTGCCCTGCGGCTCGTGGGGCTCGATGCAGACGAAAAAAAGAAGTTCCGAGCATACTCGCTTGGGATGAAGCAACGTCTGGGGATAGCTGCGGCAATTATGGAAAAGCCGAAGCTACTTGTTCTCGATGAGCCAACAAATGCCCTCGACGAAGCGGGCGTGGAAATGCTCAAGCGCGTTGTGGCGATGGCGGCATCAACGGGTCGCGAGGTTCTTTTGTCTAGCCATGACGGAGAGGTGCTCGCGGAGCTTGCCGATAGAGTTTATTGCATGCGCGACGGTGCCGTTGTGAACGTTCGGGAAAGGTCGTGAGCGCGATGAAGAAGACCCTGTGGACAAGAAGGGCGGTGCTCGCGCTTTTTTGCTGTGCTGCTACCGGCCTTGCGGGCATGAGGGTGAGCGTCGTTAACGGGAACCGGACGGTCATTCCTGAGAAATATTATGCGGAGGGCGAATGGCTCTCGATGGATGGGGCGTTTCTGGGGTCGAAGGATGTGGCGACTGACGGGTATTCGTTTTGCATAGACGGGGCAGAGCTGCTCACGCCGCGCGAGTATCTCAAGCGTGCGCATGATGATTATTCAAAATATGGCATCGTGGATACGAAAACAAAATTGAAGGACGCCGACACCACATGTGTTATCGCCGTAAAGATGCGTGTCAGGAATAAGGACAATGTCGAAGGCGGAATCAAAACGTATGTTTGGCATTTGGTACCGGAGCACGCGCCAAACTATGACTTTATGGTCAATACCGATCTGATAACGCAGGCAATGCCGGCTCTGGGCGGTTCTGCTGCGTTTGCTGTACAGGTTGGGGCGGAAAACGAGTTGCTTGTCCCATTTATGATGCAAAACACCAACGATTACTTTGAAGATTACGAGACCGTCCGTTTTGAGAAGGCTTTTCCCGGGACTTATACGATGAAGATGACCGATCTGCCGGAGAGAAGGCTCTTAAGGTTTGAAGTTAAATAGTTCGAAGGCCCTGCGAAGGGAATCTTATCCTGCACTAAAGTGGGACGAGATTCCCTTCGCAGTGGCGCTCGGCCCTAGCACTTCTTCTTGCTCTTCTTCTGCGTGCGCTGTTTGGCCTTTGCGTTCTTGGGCTCGCTTTCCTGATTGGCCTCGGCGGCAGCCTTCTCGGCCTTCATTTTCTTCTTCTTGGTCTCGATGCGGAGTTTTTTGTTGATGCGCGCCTTGAGGAAGGAGCCAAACTGCTCGGCATCGCCACGAACAAAGGTGTCCTTGGGGATCGTCACGCCCTGGTCGGCGAACATGGCCACAAAGATGCGCTCGCCGTCGAGCACGTGGTCGAGCTTGTCAAACGGGAAAAACTGAGACTTGCCGCTCTTGCCCCAGACCATCAGACCGTCCTCGTTGGCGGCGACGCGGCGGTAGCGGCCGCCCATGGACTCGTCGGCCTCGACGGCATCGATAAAGTCGCGCGCGAGCGTATGGTGCAGGTTTTTGCTCCACCAGGCCAAAAAGGCGCCGAATACGATCAGGACGACGCCGAACTTGATCCAGTTGCCGCCGGCCGCCAGCATGCCAACCCCCAGCAGCGCGGCAATTGCCGCGGCGACATACAGCGAGCCACGGCGCCTGGGCGAGGCGACCAGGCGCGCAAAGTCGGTGACGAGGTCGTTTTCGTACTGATACTCGTTGAGGTACAGAATGCCGTCATCGGCCGCGGCCTGCGTCTCGAGCGCGACCTCGACCTGGTCGGCTGCTTCGGAGGGGACGAGGCTGGGCTCTGCGTGTGCCATGCTCTTTGGACTCCTATCGCGGCGGGCTCGCCGTACGGGTTATTATAAATGCAGTATGCCGTGCGACCGCATGGCCGCCGCGGCAACAAGACTCAGTATACCCGGGGGAGCACCCATGGAATCGTTGTACCGAAAGTATCGCCCGCTCACCTTCGACTCCGTGGTGGGCCAGCAGCATATCGTCTCGACGCTCGAGCACGCCATCACCGAGGGACGCCTGTCCCACGCCTACCTGTTCTGCGGACCGCGCGGCACGGGCAAGACCACCATGGCGCGCATTCTGGCCAAGGCGCTGCTGTGCCGCAATGCCGAGGCGGCGCGCGCCGAGGGTGCAAGCGGCTGCATGCCCGACGGTACTTGCGAGGAGTGCGAGCTCATCGCCGAGGGCAACCACCCAGACGTCTACGAGCTCGACGCCGCAAGCCGTACCGGCGTGGACAACGTGCGTGAGGAGATCATCAACTCCGTTAACTTTGCCCCGGTGCGTGGCAAGTACAAGATCTATATCATCGACGAGGTCCACATGCTCACGACGGCAGCGTTTAACGCGCTGCTCAAGACGCTCGAGGAGCCGCCGGCGCACGTGATCTTTGTGCTGTGCACCACCGACCCACAAAAGATTCTGGAGACCATCCTCTCGCGCTGCCAGCGCTTCGATTTCCACCGCATCGGTAACGAGGATATCGAGCATCGCCTGGCATACGTGTGCGAGCAGGAGGGCTTCGATTACGATGACGAGGCGCTTGCCATCGTGGCACGCCATGCCAAGGGCGGCATGCGCGACGCGCTCTCCACGCTGGAGCAGCTGAGCGTCTTCGGCAACGGCACCGTGCATGCGGACGACGCCCGCTCGCTTTTGGGCGAGGTTTCGGACCAGATCTTGGGCGAGTTTTCCCGCGCCATTGCCGATCGCGATGTTGCCGAGCTCTATGGGCTGATTCGCGCGCAGGTCGAGGAAGGCAATGACCTGCTGGAGCTGACGCGCGACCTGGTGGCGCATGTGCGTGACGTGTACGTTGCCTGCGTTGCCGGTGCCCGTGCCGAGCTGTTTGAGGGCGGCTCCGAGCAGGCCGAGACGCTTGCTGCCGAGGCCGCTGCCTTTGGCGAGCATCCTGCCGATCGTTTGGCTCGCGTTCTGACGGTGCTCGACGATGCCGCCTTGGAGATGAGGGGTGCGAGCGACGTGCGCCTGGTGCTCGAGATCGCCTGCACCCGCCTGACGCGTCCCGAGGCCGATTTAACGATTGAAGCTTTGGCTGAGCGCGTGGCTCGCTTGGAGGCCATGGTTGCCAACGGCGCCGTGCCGGCGAGCGTGACTGCTGCTCAGGCCGCCGCGCCTGCAGCATCCGTACCCGTTGCTGCCCAGCAGCCGACGCTCATTTCGGGCGCCCGCGCTGCCGCTCCGGCGGCATCCACTGCCCCCGCTGCTACGTCCGCGCACCAGGGTGGCATGCCTTGGGACCGCGGCGCTGCTGTTCCGGCTGCCCAGCCTGCACCCAAGTCCGCGGCTCCGGCTCCCGCGTCCAAACCGGTAACGCCTGCACCTCAACCCGTTGCGGCTCCGGCTCCCGCGCCTGCTGCATCGACCGTGCCGGTGTCCAAGCCCAATACTGCCGCTCAGGTTGCCGCCGCCGGCGCCGCCGAGACCCCCGCGGTCGAGGACGCCGGCGAGCTCCAGCGCAAATGGGTCGAGGTCGTCGAGCGCGTCAAGGCTCGTCAGGCCTCCTACGCAGGGCTTTTGCTCAACGCCCGCGCCACGGCCGACGACGGCTCCAAGCTCACGGTCTCGTTCCCCGCGGGCTCGACCTTTGCCATCAAGATGCTCGGACGCGCCGACACGCAGTCGGTGGTCTTGCCGACAGTCAGTGCGGTCTTCGGTCGTCGCACCGTCGACTATGTTCTGGATGGGGGTGGCACGCCGGCTCCTCAACATGAGGAGCATTCTCCATCTGCACGGGCTGCGGTATCTGCGGACCCGCAACCCGTGTCCTCGGCGGCCCCTGTATCCTCGAGTGCCGGTGCTCCGCAGCAACAAACGGCGCCGGTAGCGACATCGACCCCGTCGGCGCCTAAACCCGCTGCGCCCAAACCGGCTGCCCCGGCGCCTGCGCCCAAGCCTGTCGCGCCTGCGTCCAAGTCATCCGACCTGGGCAAGGCTCCATGGCTGCGCTCCGACAACCCTGCCGGCGCTCCTGCTACGGGCAAGCTCCCGACCGAGCCCGCGCCCCGTGCACCCGAGCGCGCGTCCGCTCCCAAGGCTCAGCCCGCTGCGCCGTCTGCGCCGTGGGAATCCGAGCAGGTTCCCTACGACGATGCCATGGTCGGCGGTTTTGCTGCCGATGCCGGCGGGGACGATCTGCCCCCGTTCGACGTGCCGGGTGCGGCGTCCGCGCCCATGTCCGCTGCAACTGCCCCCAAAGAGGAGGATGCTCCTGCAGCTCCCTGGGAGTCCAATCCCGGTGCGGGCAGCCCCTTCGGCCATCAGGGCGCAGCCCCGAGCATCCCGCAGACCGAGGATGAGGCCAAAGCCCTCATCCGCAACGTCTTTGGCCAGGCCACCATCTTCAAGCCGGTGGAGTAACCGTGTGGGCGGGCATACTGCTCAAGAAGAGAACCCTTTGAACGGAGCGAGCTTAGTCGGAAAGAAACAGCTGGCAGGCTATCGTTCTACTGTTGAGAGTCGCTCGCCGGACTTAGGACCCCTAGCTCTTTAGGGGCTCTTTTCCCGGGCGCATCTGTATTTCGGACATGTGCAACGCAGTGCCGCGTATATCGCATTCGAGCAGACAGGTGCGTGACGGTCGGCCTAGGATGCTGAGGTCGATACGATACGTCGCATGGCTGTCCGTGTGCTCGACTTGCTCGGCGTCAACGGTTGCTCCGATTGCCGAATAAACGCCTGGCTCGGCATCGACAATCTTGAGGTCCTTTATCTTGACCTTGAACTCTTGGTAGAGGGACGGGCTGTTGTAGTAAACAGTTCGGGTTTCATCGGTGCACTCATCGGTTGCTTCCCATTTGACGACGGGCTGGCCCGAGCTGGCTATGAGCAGTTCTGCTCCAAAAGCTATTGCATGGGTGATGACAACCAGCAATGCCCAGCCGACAAAGAGATAGAGAACCACATATGCAACGGGGTGTTTTGAGCGGATGTTTTGGAGCGCGTCGGGGGCATTCATGGGGCACCTCCAAATTGCTATCTGTGACAATCAAATTATACCATGCCGTCATGAGCGCCACCTCGAGCGGCGGTTCGGCATTTTGTTATCTAGCTGGATGCCTTGATTATCAACTTTATCCGAACACCTCCCACATTCATCCGCACATGTGCGGATGAATGTGGGAACCCGATACCTTGAGGGCCGGA